>ENA-OQAS01000005-OQAS01000005.1-human-gut-metagenome-genome-assembly--contig:-NODE-5-length-104063-cov-7.475081_pt1 | contig 104063 bp, 116 predicted proteins | sample MGYA00242733_ERZ504523 | MGnify/ENA primary metagenome ERZ504523 (study PRJEB26092, sample SAMD00036239) | human gut metagenome | host: Homo sapiens | study: EMG produced TPA metagenomics assembly of...
AATCGATCGATGCTCAGACGTACGTAGCTGTACATCGAATCGATGCTTAATTTCAATGTTGCCATTGACGAAACATACTGCTTTTGCGATTTATAGTAGTCCATAAGTTCCGCCGTATCGGGAACTGCAAGCTCTGCCGCTGCAGACGGAGTCGGCGCTCTGAGATCGGATACAAAGTCACAGATTGTAAAATCGGTTTCATGACCGACAGCGGAAATTACGGGAATTTTACAGTTGTAGATTGCATAAGCAAGGTTTTCATCATTGAATGCCCACAAATCTTCAATTGAACCGCCGCCCCTGCCGATTATGATAACATCACAGGCGTTGTATTTATCAAGTTTCTGTACGGCGTCAATAAGTTGGGCGGGAGCATTCTCGCCCTGAACAAGTACGGGACACATAATTATGTCGGCAGACGGAAATCTTCTTGAAAGAATGTTGCGGATATCCTGAACTGCAGCACCTGTGGGAGAAGTAATTACACCGATTGAATTCGGAAACGGCGGAATTTTCTTCTTATGTTCGGGAGCAAAAAGTCCTTTTTCGGCAAGCGACTTTTTAAGTTGTTCATATGCAAGCGAAAGCGCGCCTATGCCGTCGGGCTGCATATCTTCAATATAAAGCTGATACTGACCTGTGGTTCATAGACTGCAACTCTGCCACGGCAGATTACTTTCATTCCGTCGGTCGGTCTGAACTTTAAATTACGGGCATTGCCGGCAAACATTACGGCTCTTATAACAGATTTTTCGTCTTTGATTGAAAGGTATATGTGTCCGCTTCTGTAATGGTCGGTTAAGTTTGAAATTTCACCCGTAACAAAGACAAAATTCAGCCTTGCGTCATTTTCAATAATTGACTTTATATAGAAATTCAGTTGTGAAACACTTAAAACTCGTGGTTTGCTAAACTCGGGTGTGTACATCGTTATACTTCCTGTATCCTAAATATGCAATTCCTGCCGAGTTATCTGCCGAAAACTGCGGCGGTGCGAATATTGCATTATATTTTTCTTCAAAAAAATTTTTTATTATCCGATTTGACATTACTCCGCCTGCAAAGAGCAATGGAAGTTCTCCGTATTTTTCAAGCAGTCGCTTGGTCATTTCGGACAAGGTCTGTTCAATATATTTAAGACAGAATGCCGAAACATATTCGGGAGATTTGCCTTCGTCAATCAACTTTTTGGAAAGATTTTCAACTCCGCTCAGGCAACAATCGCAACCCTTGAGAGTTGGTTTTACCTTAATTTTTTCTGTATTTTTAAGGGAAAGCTGTTCAAGCTGAGGACCGCACGGGAATTTTAAACCGAGCATAAGTCCTGTGCGGTCAATTGCCTGTCCTGCATTGAGATCGAGTGTGTGTGCCGCAAGTTCAACGGAAAAGCCCGTGCCGAATCCTTTGGCAAATACTGCCTCGGTTGTACCTCCGCTGACATGGAAAGCGATAAACTGCTTATCAAACAAATCTGTTCTCTGCGAGCCGAACAATGCCGCCGAGATATGTCCCTCCTGATGTGAAAATGTGTAAAGAGGGATTTTCATTGCAGAAGATAAAATTTTTGCGTGTTCTCTCCAACGGTGAAACACGGCATATATGAGCCGTCAACAGGTCTTGGACGGCTTGACGCCGCAATTGCGGCTATTTTGCTTGTATCAACATCTTTCAAAAGTTCTTCAATAAGCGTGTGCAACTGTGCTGTGTGGTGAAACACAGCGTCACTCTGACGAAGTCCGAGCTGACCTTCTTTTACGGGAAGAAGTTTTTTCTGCTGAACCATTTCGCCCGTTTTGCTGTCGTAAAGGGCGGTTGATGTTGTGTAATTTGAAGTGTCAATTCCGAGAAAAAGGCTCATATCACTTCTCCGACTTTCCCGAAAATTCACGGGAATATGTGCCGAGAATACCGTTTACAAATTTGCTCTCGTCGATTGTATATTTCTTTGCAAGTTCAACAGCCTCGTTGATTGAAACGCTCTGCGGAACATTGTCGAGATACTTCATCTCATAGATTGCAAGGCGAAGAATAGCAAGCGACGGCTTTGAAATTCTTGAAAGAGTCCAGCCCTTTTTCAGGTGGCTTGCAATGATTTCGTCAATCTCCTCACGCTTGTCCTCAATGCCGGAAACTACAGCCTGAGCATATGCGCAAACACCGCCTACAAACATTTCCGAATTATCATCTATTGTTTCTTCAAGAGGCTCATCGTCAAAAGACTTTGAGAACAAAAGCATAAAAGCCTGCTCTCTTGACTCACTTCTTGTGAGATTAACCTCTTCTTCAAAGATGTCACCTGTTTCAGCGTCATTTACTTCAATTTCATTTAATTCATTGTTAATTTCGTTATTCATAATAAGCCCAACTTTTCGTTAAATTACAATATCACTAAAATCATATCATTAAGATTTAAATCAGAGTAACTCCCTAATTTACTTACAAGATTATACCATAACTGAAAATGAATGTAAACAATAATTAACAAAGATGTCCGTTAAAAATCATTTACTTTTTTAACTTTCCTCGCAACCGAATCAGGTTGATTTTATGCACAAAAAAGCAGAGGACACTATGCCCTCTGCTAATTTTATGCCCCTATTACCGATATATCGTCATAATCAATCTCATAATGAGTAACCACGGCATCGTCAATAATCAGAACAGATGTATCGTCAAGCTGAGATTTCGGAACAATTACCGACACACCTTGATCGCTTATATAGCAAAGGCATTCTGAAAATCCTTTGGCTTTGACAATACTTTCAATGCTGTCCTGAATTGTAAAGGTTTTTAGAAGCTCTTCAACATTCTTTTCAGCCTCGCTTTTGTCGGCATCAGACGAGCTTTCAAGATTGAAAATTTCTTTTGCATCATCAATTATTTTATCCTGAGTTGCCTGCCGCTTTGTCCTTTCGGCTGAAAAATAGCTTTTGCTCTCGTTTGAAAGTGCCGCCGTCTGCTGTACCTCATCATCCGACGCCGAAGCGGTTGCACTGACATATGATGCCGCACCGAGTTCTTTGGCACTTTTGGGAGTTTTTGCCCCCGAAAGCTGCCAGTTTATGTACACTGCTGCCGAAAGTGCAAGCACAAGTGATGCAAAAACGATATATTTTTTCTTAGATTTCATATTACTCCCGACCTTTATTCTGATAATTTTGTAATACATACTTTTGCTGTTGAAATATCAAGCGCTTTTGTGACTGCATCGGTGACACGCTCAACCACAACAGGATCATCACCGCCTTCACACACTACAAGCACTCCTCTTATCAAAGGTTCAATTTCCTTTGTTTTGGTGGTGCTGTTGTCAAGATAAACATATTCAACGGAATTTTCCATTGTGAGCAAAACTTCCGTCTTGCCTGCTCCCTCAATTTTTGAAATCACCGTCTGCAAATCATTTTCTATTTTTGTGCTGTATGTTTTTACGGAAAATGCTTCATCTCCTTTTCCTGATGTCAAAGAACCGAAATCAATCCAGTTTGAAAGAAATATTAAACCTATGCCGATAAGGCCGACAACGATTATGATATTTCTTATTTTTTTACTGTTGAGCATTGATTTCAGCTTTGAACTTGTTTTTTCTTCCATAATTCACTCCGTCATAATGTTTGGTGTAATTCCGAAATTGTCATAAACAATTGACGATACAAGATTTGTGTACCGAACAAATTCTTTGTCTATATATATGCTGATTGACGCTATGATTATGCCGTTGTTTTCAACTCTGCTCAAAATTATGTCACACGATTTGATTATAATATTATTCTGTAAAAGAAGATTTTTTAATGCAGTTTCAAGATTTATCTCCGTCTGCTTTATAACGGCATTGCTGTATGCCTCATCATCTGTTGATATTTCTTTAACAGAATTTTGCTTTTCCTCAATATCGGTATTAAATGACGATACGGCATTTTTTACGGGAACAACCATACAGCAGATAATAAAAGCGCCTAAAACAAGGCTGATGATTTTCTTTGTACTGCCGTCTGTAACAAAGGTCTGAACAAGCGAGCATATTAACGCAGACGCACACATTACAACAACAACCGTAAAAAGTCCGCTCATGATGAACCTCCGCCAAGCATAATTACCGCCGCCGTTGAAAGAATGTAAATTGACATAATGCACAGCAAAACAGCTATTAGAGTTGAAAACACAGACGATATGTTTTCAAGCAGTTTTGCCGGACCGTTTAGATTGAGAACCTCAGCCGTTGATTTGCCGATCCAAAGGGTGAACATCCACATTACCCCCTGTAAAATCACAGGCATAAACACAATTGTAACGGACAGAATCACTATTATTCCTATTCCCGATTTCAAAAGTCCGATACTGCCCTGAACTACCTTGTAGGCATCCGAAAGAGCCGAACCGACTATCGGGATAAATGAATTGAGAGTAAACCTTACAGCACGGGTTGAAACATTGTCAACCGAAACGCTTATAAGCTGTCTGAATGTCAGCACGGCTGTGAAGATTGTCATAGCAAAGCCCAAAAGCCACTTTACACTCTTTGAAATCATTGACATAAAACCGCTGAGATTTACGGACGGCGATACGGATGATGTTATTGACAGACCGAGGAACATATTGAGCAGAGGAACGATTATTTTTGATGAAAGCTGTGACACGCCCTCCCCTGCCCCTATCATAACGCATAGTATGATGCCGAACCTGCCACAGAACCCGAGCTTGCCATAATTACAGCCATAACAGGAACATAGGCGAGCATTATATTTGATGCGGTGCAGATTATCGAACCCGTTGATGCGATGACTCCGACAGCGGGGACTACTGCGGCACAGGTTATACAGAGTGTTGCGGTTATATTCAACGAGTTTGAAATATCACAGGAGAGCGAACCGTTGTAGGCACTAATTACGGAACAGAGCAAAAGCAGGGCGGTTATATTGACGAGACCTTTGAGCGGTGAAGAAATGTTGCCGAGTGCAAGCGAGAGAATTTCGCCCATTACATTTTCAAAAGACAGGTTGGCAAGCTTTGAAAAATCCCCCAGATCAACGCCCATATTCTGAAGACTTTGCTTTATATCGTCGGACAGCGAATCAAAAACATTTGACATATCATAAATCATTTCACCTTCTTCAGCGTTTGCACAAACGCATGAAAGGGCGATAAGCACAAACACGACAGTAATTATTACAACACTTTTTTTCACTTCTTCACCTCAATTGCCTGCAAGTGACAACACGGTTTTTAAAATATCCGAATAAAGCGGAAGTGCCGTTACCGTGACCATAATTTTTCCGGCAAGCGAAACATTTGACGCAAGCGACTGACTGCCCGAATCCTTGCAGGTATTCACGGCGAACTCGGTGACAAGGCATATTCCGATTGATTTCAGCAGAATTACTATGTAGTCAATGCTTATTCCCGATGAGGCTATGATTTGATTGATTGTTGTAACGATAGCCGAAACCCGAGTAAGCACGCCGATTAAAATAATAACGGAACAGCTTATACCGAGCATTACGGAAATTTCCGCATTTTTCGGTTTGAGCATTACGCAGATTATTACGGTCACAACGGCAAGCACGGAAATTGACAGAATATTCATATTAAAAACCGAAAAGCTGTTTTATTGTGTTGAACAGAGTGCTGATTTGCGTTATTATCAGCGTCAACACAACTATAAGTCCGGCAAGCGAGGTCAGCATTGCCTGCTCCTCTCTACCGCTTCGTATGAGAAGTTGGGTAAGAACCGCAACAATTATGCCGACAGCGGCAATTTTGAAAATAAGCTCAACATCCATTACAACCTCTAAATCATCATAAGGGCGATTGCACTTCCTGCAAAAAATCCCATTGTTTTATATAGCTTTGATTTTTTTGTTATGGCATCAAGGGCTGATGAAAGCTGTTTTGAAAATGACACCTCGTAGAGTTCAAGATGTTTTAACTGCCCCTCCGTATCGGTTTTTCCGAGCTGACCTCCGAAATCGTTCAGCATTGAAATGTCGGATTTTGAAAGCGGTATTTCAGAGGATAATTGTTTTACCCTTTCAAGCCACAATTCGTCAAAAGGTCTGTTACATTCTGAAAAAAGCAATAAATCAAGGCTTGAATTTTCCGCACAGGAATTAACCAGAGTGAAGATATCATCACCGCTGTAGCGAAGATTTGTTGCAAGCAATGATATAAATTCCGTGAATGATTTCAGAAAATCTCTGCGTTTGTATAACCTACCCGACAAAACAAAACCTATCATTGTACCCGTACAGACAACAAGCAAGCATCCTATGAGTTAAACGGCAAAGTTGTCACCTACCTGCGATATTTTTACAATTTCACCTGCGTGGGTTCGATTTGACAGAAACACAAGCGTTTGAAATGCCCCTGTTTTCATGAGAGAAACCATGTTTGCTTTCTGTTTAAGTTCGTATTCATTTGCACAATGCGTTGATGAAATTATCCGAACTCCGCAGTTGACCGACTTTTCTACGGCATAGATATCTTCTTTTGAGCCGATTTCATCGCAGATACAATTTCGGGTGCCATACTGCGGATTGCGTGAAGCATTGCCTCGCTCTTGTTGTATGAATCATAGACATCGCACATTCCGATATCATTCTGAAATTTACCCGATGCCGTGCCTGCAAGCTCTCCTCTTTCATCAATCAGGGCAACATTCTTCTTGCCCTTGGTTGACAGAAGTCTTGCAAGGTCACGAAGTACGGTTGTTTTTCCGCTGCAAGGTGCTCCGCATATGAGAACACCTCCCGAAACGGCAATTATCTTATTATATAGAGAATCCGCACAACCCTTATGCTCCCTTGCTATGCGGACATTAATTGAGGTTATGTCACGGATATTCACAATTTTTCCGTTGTTTACGACCGCTGTTCCGCAGATTCCTGCCCTGTGGCCGCCGTACATCGTGACAAAACCGTTTACAATTTCGTTCTGTCTGCTATACACGGAGTAGTTGCAAATGTTGTTGAAGGTATCGACAATATCGGCCTTTGACACAACAAGCATTGCACCGTCAAGGATTGCATTGCTAAGTCCGCCATTTTGAGTTAGGTAGTATGTATTGTCGGGACAGACAAGTGCAAGCGGTCGTGAAAGCCGCAGTCTGATTTCCTGAACCGAATCGGCTAATTTAGGTGCAAGCGGTAAAAGTCTGCGTGAAATATTCTTGCAAAGGCAGTTGAGTGCCACCATAAATCTCTTTTCGTTTTGTTCAGCAAGCATATTTTAAATTCCTCCCAAAAGAGTTTGTACAATAAATACTATGCAGACAAGCACAGTCATATGTCAAAAGGGCAAAAAAATCCCCCGACATAAATCGGAGGATTGAAAATTGTTTTATTTGCTTTTTATTTCACTAAAGATAGCAGCATATTCTTCGTTAGTGTAATCACCTGTAAAATTAATATTGCCGTCAGTAATTTCAACATTTATATACGGGTTTGAAACCGTCTTTCCGTTAATAACAAACCGAACAGCAGAACCGATATTATTTTTAGTGTAGTCTGCAAACTTATCAGTTCCGTCAGCTGTAAGTTTCATATTTAACACCATACCGTTAATATCGTCAAGCAAACACACATACTCGATTTGAGAGGACTCAATAATAACTTTGTTTTCGTCTTCATTATCACGGATTTCTACATTTGTCGGATTATAAATTTTCGGCAATTCAGCATTTGTTGTCTGAACTGTTTCATAAACCGAGGTTGAAACCTGAGTAGTTGTATTTTCAGCAGAAGTATCGTTACTTTTTACATTTCCGCTGCAAGCAGATAATGCAACAGCAAGTAAAGTTACGACAGCTAAAATCAAATATTTTTTCATTTTAAGTACCCCTTTCGTTATAATTATATAACAACATAAACAGTGTCAAGGATTTATTGTTTTCATTGACAGCATTTCTTTTAATTCTTCTTCGGAAATTATTGCAACGCCTAAGGTTTGGGCTTTGGTTAGTTTACTGCCGGCATCTTCGCCTGCCAAGACATATGAAGTCTTTTTTGAAACTGATGAACTTGTTTTTCCGCCGTTCTGTTCAATGAGTTTTGAGGCTTCACTTCTTGTCATTGTGGGAAGTGTGCCTGTGAGGACAAATGTTTTGCCTTCAAAAAGACCTCCAGTGTTTTTCGGCTGAGAGGGTTTCATTCTCAGACCGAGTGATTTAAGGTCTGCAATAAGCTCCTTTGTACCGTCAAGTGAAAAATAATTTTCAAGGCTTTCTGCCATAACAGCACCGAAACCGTCTATTTTTTCAAAGTCCTCAGTCTTTGCACTCATAATATCGTCAATTGTTGCAAAATTTTCGCAGATTATCTTTGCGGCTTTAAGACCTATGTTACGGATTCCGAGTGCAAAAACAAGTCTGAAAAGTTCATTTTCTTTTGATTTTTCTATTGAAGAAATAAGATTCTGAGCAGATTTTTCAGCCTTACGTTCAAGGCCTGAAATATCTTCAGCTTTAAGTCTGTAGAGGTCGGCAGGAGATTTTACAAGTCCTTCGTCTGAAAGCTGTTCAAGAATTGCAGGTCCGAGTCCGTCAATATCCATTGCGTCACGGCTTACAAAGTGAATAAGATGTCTTGTCAGCTGAGCCGGACAGTCCGTATTTGTACAACGGATTGCCGCCTCCCCCTCATCGTGTGTAACGGGATTACCGCATGACGGGCATACTGACGGAAATTCAAACGGCACGGCATTTTCAGCGTGTTCCTTAACGGAAAGAACTTCGGGAATAATCTCGCCTGCTTTTCTGATTATAACCGTATCGCCTACGCAAATGCCTTTTTCGTCAATAAAATCCTTGTTGTGAAGCGTGGCACGGCTTACTGTTGTTCCTGCAAGAAGTACGGGTTCAAAGTTGCCTACAGGAGTAAGCACACCTGTTCTGCCTACATTGATTGCAATATTGAGAAGTTTAGTAGGCTTCTCCTCGGGAGGATACTTATATGCCTCCGCCCATTTAGGATATTTTGCGGTACTGCCGAGAAGTCGGCGGCTTGCAAAGCTGTCAACCTTGACAACAGCGCCGTCAATTGCATAATCAAGCTCTCCACGCATATTTCCTATGCGCTCAATTTCCTCAATCACCTCGTCAACATTATCGTAAACGCTGTAAAATGCAGTCGGAAAGCCGAGTTCCGTAAGATAGTCAAGCCCTTGAATATGGCTTTCAATCGTCATTCCTCTGATTTGCTGGATATTGAACACGAATATATCAAGACTTCTCTGAGCGGTTATTTTTGCATTTTTCTGACGAAGTGAGCCTGCGGCGGCATTTCGTGGATTTTTAAAGGTTTTTTCCTCGTTTTCTTCCTGTCTGCGAGTAAGTGCGTCAAACGAATTGAACGACATATACACCTCACCACGAACCTCGAGATATTCGGGTGCATTCGGAATACGCTTTGGCAGACTCTTAATTGTCATAAGATTTTCGGTTACATCTTCACCTACAGAGCCGTCGCCACGGGTTGAACCTCTTACAAAAACACCGTTTTCATATTCGCACGATACGGAAAGACCGTCAAATTTAGGTTCAACAACATAGCGTACATTCGGCACGGTTTCTCGCACTCTTGCGTCAAATTCACGAAGCTCTTCGTGTGAAAAACTATCGTGAAGGCTTTCCATTACAACCTCATGAGTAACGGGAGAAAACTTTTCTCCTGCATTACCACCGACACGGTTTGTCGGTGACATAGGAGATTTGAGTGACGGAAACTCCTTTTCAATATTCTCAAGTTCACGCATGAGCATATCGTAATCGTAGTCGGAGATTTCCGGATCATCCTGATTGTAGTAAAGGTTGTTGTGGTATTCAAGCTGTTTTGTAAGCTCTTGGGCACGATTCTGAGCTGTTATAAAATCCATTTTGGTTTCCCCATATCATAAATTTATCGGTAAAATAAGTATCTGCACCTGTGTTTAAAATATTACCTGTTATTAACCTGTGAAGTTCCTTTTTCACGGAGGAAGGTTGATTCAAGGTCTGCAAGGTGAAGCTTTACGGCAAGCGGATATTTGTCATAAGCCTGACTGATTGTGTTGCTGTTTTTGTCACCAAATTCACCCATATGCCAACGAATTGCCATAGCCTCGTCAATTTTAAGGTGCATTTTGCGTTCAATGAGAAAGACAGACTTTTCACCGTGACCGTAGGGGAACTGATCTTCAATTGCATAGTAGGGAACTTTTTCCCACTGACCTGTTTTTTCATTCTTGACATTTCTGCTTGAAACCTTGTAGAACTGAGCCTTGCACAAATCGTGAAGAAGTCCGCAGATTGCAAAACTTTCAATATTGTCGGTTTCTTCATCATAGTGCTTTTCCATCATTGTATTGAACACGCTGACGGAGTGCATTACAAGACCGTTTTCACAGGCACAATGATATTTTGAACTTGCAGGGGCGGTAAAAAAATCGGTTCTTTTGAGCATTCCAGAAGCTCGTCAGCACCCTGTCTTGTGATATATTTGTTGTAGATTTCAATAAATTCTTCCTGCGGCGTCATATTAATCCTCCTCATATTATTGTATTTTTAAAAAGGCAACAGCAGATAATCTGCCGTTGCCCTGCATTAAAAGTTCAAAAGATTTACTTTGCTGAAGTTGTAGCTGTTTCCGTAGCCGCCTCGGTTACTGCTGTTGTAGTAGCCTTTGCAGAACCGTCATCCTTTGTATAGAGAATGTCATTGAGCTTGAGTCCGTTGCTCTCTACGGAATAAGCAACATCCATTTCAACTTCATCTGTGTAATAGTACTTGATGATGATTGTGCCGTTCTTGATTAAGTAAGTACCGTCAACATTGAGTGCGTCTGACTGGTTGATTTCAACAGTACCGTCATCATTGAACTTGTATGTCATCTTAGCGTAACCGTTATCATAAGTCCATGAACCTGTAATTTTCTTGTCAGCCTTGAAGTCCTTATCAACCTTCAATTCAGGCTTAACCTCTGAACCTGACTTGAGTTTCACCTTGTTGGCAGCAGTTGAAGTTGAAAGCTCAAGAGTTCTGCCAGAGAACATATTACCCGAAACAGCGTAGTTACAGCTTGTTTCATTGCCGTTAAGCGTCATGGCAAGTGTCTGTTTACCCGAATCATCTGTTGAAACCGTGTATGTACCGTTCCAAACCATTGAACCGATTCTGTAATTGAGAGTATTGTCACCGTTAAATGTGTAGTAAACATCAACCTTTGACGCCTCGTCTGATGATGCTGAATTGCCTGTTACATCAACAGATTCAATCCATGTTCCTACAATGCTTGTATCAAAAAATCCTTTGATTACGAAAAGAGCAGCTGCTGCAACCGCAACAATTACGATACCTATAATGATAGGAAGCTGAATAATACTCTTTTTCTTTGGCTGCGGAGCAATCACGCCGTTTTCGTTTGCAGGTTCTGTTTCAGCAAAAGACATTTCTTCGCTTTCTGTGGGCTCATCTGCAACGAATGTTGTATTTTCTGTTGTTTCTGCTGTTGTATCTGTGTTGGTATTCTCTGCCTCATTTTCAGAAGTGAAAATTTCTTTATTCTCGTCCAACTGTGATACCTCCTTAAATTTTGTCATCGCTTTCTATCATACTATAAATATGAAAGAAAATCAACTGTTTTTTATGCCGTTAAAATGTAATGAAAATTATTTAAAATACATATAAAGTTCGCATTTAAGCGTTCCGTTATAAAGTTTGCGGCGTTTGTCAGCCTTTCTGCCGAAGATTTTTTCAAAATCGTCATCGGGCTTATAACGGTGTAGCTTTTACCCTTCATTCTTTTAAAATGTTCACCCATAACTGCATACAGCTTTTCAGCTGATTTTACATCAAGTAATCGTTCACCGTATGGCGGATTTGTGATGATTGTCTGAAAACCGTCCTCAAGTTCAAAATCTTTAATATCACGGTTTGCAAATGTTATTCTGTCGGCAACTCCTGCAATTTCTGCGTTTTTCTTTGCGATTGCAAGGCTGAATCATCTATATCGTAACCTGTTGCCCTGAATGTTGCGTCGTGTCTTATTTTCTGTCTTGCATTTTCTCTTGCTGTTTCAAAAACATCTTTCGGAACACAATTCCAATGTTCACAGGCAAAATAACGGTTAAGTCCCGGAGCGATGTTAAGTGCTTTCATAGCCGCCTCAATGAGAATTGTGCCGCTGCCGCACATAGGATCGGTTACAAAGTGGTTTGCCCTTACTCTTGAAAGGTCAACCATAGCGGCGGCAAGTGTTTCTTTTATAGGAGCATCATTTGAATCGGCACGATATCCACGCTTATGAAGTCCTGCGCCCGAAGTGTCAAGCATAATACTGACCTTGTTGCGAAGAATGAGAAACTGAATCTGATGCGGAGCACCTGTTTCATCAAACCACGGGAGCATATATTTTTGTGAAAGGCGGTCTGCAACTGCCTTTTTAACGATTTTCTGACAATCGGGAACGCTCATAAGGTCGGAATCAAGACATCTTCCCTTTACGGGAAAAGCCTCGGAAATTCCGATATAATCCTCCCACGGGATTGCCTTTACACCCTCAAACAAATCGTCAAAGGTGTGAACCTCAAATTCCGCAAGAAGAATGAGTATTCGCTCCGCATAACGGGAATTTATATTTGCAAGTGCAAGTGTTGACCAATCACCTGTAAAGGTAACTCTGCCGTTTTCGGCATTGACATTTTCAACACCGAGATATCTCAGCTCATTTGCACAAAGACCTTCAAGACCGAAAATGCATGGAGCGGAAAATTTCATATTCATATTTATCTCCTGTTTTATTGATACACAAATTCTATTAAGACTGAAAGACAAAAAACAGGGTATCGGAATAACCGATACCCCTTGCTTTTAAAAAATTAATCGGTTGTCGGCTCGAGCACACCATAGTTGCCGTCTGCACGCTTGTAAACAACATTGATTTCATCTGTCTCGGAATTGATAAACATAAAGAAGTTATGGTTTACCATATTCATTTCAAGAATAGCTTCATCAACCGAAATCGGCTTTACAAGAACATGTTTTTTACGAACTACGCTGTATTCATCGTCCTCCGGTTCATCAGTCTGAGCTGCTTCCGTGATTAAATCTTCAATACCGGCGGATTTAATTTTCTTTTCAAGCCTCGTTTTATTCTTACGAATCTGACGCATAAGAATGTCGCAAACCTTGTCAAGAGCGTCATTCATTTCGGGCATTGTGCTTTCGGCACGATAAATCATACCGTTGTCACGGATTGTAATTTCAACAGTCTGACGGTTCTTTTCGAGGGTGACAACTACATTGACAGAAGCATCCTCCGAGAAAATACGATTAAACTTTGAAAGCTTTTTCTCGCATCTTTCCTTAAAGTTATCTCTGAGGTTGACTTTTCTTGCTGTGTAGGTGATTTTCATAAAATCTGCCTCCCTTATTAATTTTTTATTTTCTGCCGTTGCCGTTGCCTCTGCGGCTGTAGCCACGGCTTTCTCCGCCACGCTTAAGATCGGACATCTTATCCTCGCTTGTCTGCTTGAACTTTGACATCATATCCTCAAACGAAGAAGGAGCATTTCTGCGTGAACTCTGCCACTCGTAATCACCCGGTGAAGTTACGGGCGGAGCAGGCTTGTATGGCTCTCTGCTTCTGTGATTCTGTCTTTGAGGTCTGTCAGAGCGTTTTCTCTGCTGTTGCTGTTCTTTCGGGAGAGCCTGTTTCATTGACAGACTGATTTTTCCGTCATTAAGAGCAAGCACCTTAACCTTTACTTCTTGTCCGACTTTTACATAATCACTGATTTCATTGATGAAGGTAGGTGCAACCTCCGAGATATGTACCATACCGGTTTTTGAATCCGGCAAATCAACAAATGCGCCGAATTTTGTAATACCTGATACTTTGCCTTCCAGAATCATTCCGACTTCAATAGCCATAAAAATTTATTACCCCTTAAAATTATTTCTACCCTTTTATTCTCCGGCAACATTAATGAAAATTCTTTCACCGTCACCGACATAGCCTAATTCATCCTTAGCTATTTTTTCAATATATTTTTTAAGATCGTCACCCTTGTAATTCTGAACCTTTTTCAGATACTGCGACTGAATCTCAACCACGCTGATTTGCTGTTGCAAATCCGTAAGCTCTGCCTTTTTCTCGGCAATCTGAACATTCTGATTGATAATTGTAATTACGGCATAAAAAACAAAACCGATAATTGCGAGATAAATCAGAATATATCTTCCTTTTTTACGCTTTTTCGGAGTTATCTCCTTTATTGCGCCGTCTTCTGTCTGCCGAGAAGCCGCAGTGCTTTCTTTTACTTTCTTTGTGCTTTTTTCATCTTCAAAACTATCTGCTTTCTCTGCTGAATTATTATTATCGTTTCTAAATATACCTTTATTCTTACCCTCATTATACAATATGTTGTTGCTGTTTTTCAATAGCTTTTTTAGATTTTTTTAATTTTTTGCGAAATTTTCACACAGACACTCTCCGTGAAACGAATCATCGGACAATATACAAGCGATAAAAGTCTGCCGAGGGTTAATCGACAAATAACAAAACTGAGAAATGAACCGACCGTTACAAACACTCTGAAAAATCCGAGCATATATGCAACGGAAAAAATAAACAGATTAAGTGATACAATAAAAACATAAAGAAAGTCTGTAACAAAAACCGACGCTTTTCCTTTACAAAGCGTCATTCTGATTATTTTAAATATATCATACAGCAATCCTGCCGCCGCCCCGAATACAAGTGAACAGAGAAAGGCGGTTGACTGCTGTGCAAAAGTCAGCTCCAAGATTACACCTACTTAAAGAGTTTTGAAAGTTTGGATTTTGACGCACCGTTGCCGAGGTATTGCATTGCGTTAATTTTTCCGTCAATTGAAACATCTCCCGTTTCAAGGTTTAACTTATCAATGTGCAGATTTTCCCCTTTGATTACAAGGCAACCGCAGGAAGTTTTTACCGACACCGTTTCCTCGTTGAAGCCCGACACATCCTCCGTGCCTGTCATAACAAGCTTTCCTCTGTTATCAAGCATAACCGTATGATTCTTAGCCTTTGGCATTTCCTGCATAAAAAAACCTCCGTATAAATTATTTGTCAGTAATTTATACGGAGAAAAAAATAAAATTATTCTTCTTTTTTTGAGATTTTATGTATAACAACATAGTGCATCAGATTGCCATCAACAATAACATGAGCAATAGCAAGAAGAGGGAATTCAGAGAAGAACGCCTCCTGATTGCCTTTTACACCCTTTGCCGTAAAACCAAGCACCACAATCAGTTATATCACATTGTTTAACACAACAATATTTCATAGTTTAATACCTCAACTTACGATTTATTTATATTTATTAAGTTGATAATTATTCCTACTAGTAAACCTGATGAATGTCGTGGTATACACATATTCTCCTCGTGTGTAGATTATTTTAACGAATTTAAAAATTGGCATACCGAAATAATGAACAATAAAGTCATTATTACGAAAGAGCCATTGGGTATATTTATCTGTGTGTAAAACTTCATTACAATAATCCCAATGTAAGTAATTACAGATAATATTGCCAATATTAAATTAATTGTCTTATTCATAATCTACTCACCTAATTTCATCCAAAGTAATATTTTGTGTTTTAATTTTGGTAAAAAATCAGACTGCCGCCTCATACATTGTTGCCGCATCTTCCTTGCGAACAACTTCTTTTACCTCTGTAACCTTAACCTTTACACTTTTTGAACCGAGTGTGATTTCGATTACATCACCGACTTTTACATCATAGGACGCACGGGCAACCTTGTCATTAACTGTGATTTTGCCTGCGTCACACGCCTCATTTGCAACTGTTCTGCGTTTGATGAGTCGGGATACTTTTAAATATTTATCAAGTCGCATATTATAAACCCTTCCGATTTTTAATAAAAAAATTTTTAACAAAAAAGGGTAATGATACAGCGTACCATTACCCGAAATATAAAACAAGATTACTTGTTTACTACATCCTTAAAGCCCTTGCCTGCCTTGAATGCAGGAACCTTTGAAGCAGGAATTTCGATTGATTTACCTGTTCTTGGGTCACAACCTGTTCTTGCATTTCTCTGACGCTGTTCAAATGTGCCGAAACCTGCGATCTGAATCTTTTCGCCTTCAGCTACTGTATTGATGATTGTGTCAATTGTTGAAGAAACTGCCTTTTCTGCATCCTTCTTTGAAAGTCCGCTCTGCTCGGCAACTGCAGCAATAAGTTCTGTTTTGTTCATAATAATAAACCTCCAATTAATAATTCTTAGATAATTTAACTTCATCCCAAAGGGAATCGAGTACAGATAACGGTGCCGTTTTCATATCTATTCCACGCTCGTTTGCAAGCTTTTCAACAGACGAAAAACGGTCGGTGAATTTGTCACAGGCATCGTAGAGTGCATGTTCGCTGTCAATGTTCAAAAATCTTGCAACATTAACTGCTGAGAAAAGCACATCACCGAGTTCTTCACGCTGATTTTCAGCATCATTGTTTTTAACAGCGGCTTTAAGCTCTTCACATTCTTCAAAAAGCTTATCAAGCGCACCGTTTACATTTTCCCAGTCAAAACCGACCTTTGCGGCCTTCTGCTGGATTTTTGTACTGCGCATGAGTGACGGAAGTGCCTTTGACACGCTGAGAATTGCCTGTGTCTGAGTTTTCTGGGATTTTGTTTTCATCTTAATGGCATCCCAGTTTTGAGAACCTGTTCGGTAGTGTCGGCGTTGACATCACCGAAAACATGGGGATGACGGATAATGAGCTTTTTGCAGATTCCGTCACAAACATCGTTTATATCAAATGTTCCCTGTTCACTTTCGATTTCCGCATGCAGAGCAACCTGCAGAAGAACATCACCGAGTTCTTCTTTAAGCAAATCGAGGTCATCGGTATCAATTGCCTCAACAGCCTCATAGGTTTCCTCAATAAAATTTGAGCGGATTGACTTGTGAGTCTGTTCTCTGTCCCACGGACAACCGTCGGGTGCACGAAGGATTTTTACTATCTCAACAAGGTCATTAAAATTATAATTTTCTTTTTCTGTAAAGTTCATTCGTGACATCTCCGATAATCTTATTAGACAATGCAAATTTTATCTGAGAAGCGGAAACAACCGCAACAGATATATATTTTACCTAATTAATCCTAATTTTTCAAGTGTTTTTGCAATTTTCTCACCTTTCGGCAAAAATTTCAGTTCTGTTGCCGTAAAAGCACGCAATATCAACAACACAGCAATATAAACGATAACCGCAACAAAGATTGCAACTGCAAGCGAAACTGCAATTGACATTCTTGCAGAGCCGATAATGCTTTCCATAAGGTGATATGCACCGAATGCCGAAGCGGCACTTGCAATCGCACCGATAAGCGGTTTTACTGTTGTACCGAATAAATCAGGCTTGATTTTTGAATACTTGATAAGCAGATACATACCTACGATTGTCATAATTGCATAGGTAATCATTGAACCGACAGTTGCACCCTGAACATTGATTTCCGGAACGCTTACAAACATCCATGTAATGCCGATCTTGACAGCCATACAAACTGTGTATAGCTTCATCGGGAGGTCAACTCTGCCGATGCCCTGGAGCATACTGCATACAGGGGTTGATGCCGCACCGAATATTGTTGTTACGCCCATGATGAGGAGAATTCTTCCGCCGACATCTGTAATAAGCGGATCGTTATACACAAGTCCCATAATCGGGAACGAAAGTGCCATCATACCAAGAGCCATCGGGAATGTAAAAAGCATTGTAAGACGGATAACAGTTTCGATTGACTTTTTGAGTTCGTCCTTGTTGCCCTTTGTCCATGCACTTGTTACATTCGGCATAGCACTTGAACCGAACACCTGTGTTACGGCTGTTACAAGCTGAAGAAAAGTGAGGGCGGCTGAGTAACAACCCCAAAGGCTGGTGTGTATTGTTTTTGTGTCGGCATAGAACATATCGGCTGTAAAATACTTACTGTACTGTGCCTGCAGAGCCTGCGGATTAGTTTCAATCATATTGAGGAGTACACGCTGAACAATCACCTGGTCAATAAGCGAACCTACGCTCATAATGAGTGAACCCATTGCAACAGGAATGGCTGTTTTGAGAATCTTGTTAAAAGTTTCTCTTTTTGAACGAGCCTCTACGGAATTACGGTAGTATTCTTCCGGAATTCCGTCACCCTGAATTTTAAATTTGAGGATATAGAACACAAATGATGCGGCGCTTCCGAGGGTGATACCCATAATTGCACCGGCAACCGAGAATGAAACGATTGTCTGATAAGCCTCGGTTTGATTTGCAATGTAAAGTCCGAAAACCGTGCCTGACTCAGCATAAGAATTCATACCGAGGTGCGCAATGATGTAAGCGAGGAATGCACCGATAAAGAGCTTGATTGTTGCCTCTATAATTTCCGAAACGGCAGTCGGAAACATGTTGCGCTGACCTTCGTAGTATCCTCTGTAAATTGAAACGAGGCAACCGAATAATACAGTCGGAGAAAGGCAGAGCATACCGAGCAATGAATACGGTGACTCAATAATCTGAACATAGATAAAGCTTGCACCGACTAGAATTGCAAATGAAAGAATGCCGACAATAACGAAGAAAGGAATTGAAACCCTATGAATTTGTTTTACATCGTTAAATCGTTTTTGTGCCGTACTTTCAGATACAAGTCTTGAAATTGCTATCGGCAGACCGCCCGTTGCAACCGTGAAAATTACGACAAAAATTTCGTAGGCATTACTGTAAAGGCCCAGACCGAAAGATGCAAAATTGACGGTTTCCGTTCCGCCTGCAACAGCCTGTTCAAAAGAAACACCGGAGAAAATACCTGTAAGAATAACCTTGTCAAGAAGTCCGAAAACCTTGACAATTACCATACTTAGAGTAAGAATTGCCGCACCTTTGACAAAGGTTTGAGAAGCGTCCTTCTCAGCATTTGCAACGGCATTGTATTTTTTAGTTTTTAATTTAGACAAAAATAATCACCCATTAATAAAAAATCAAAGTTCAAAATCCTCATCAGTATCATCAATCTTGATACCGCAGATGTTGCAGAATACAGAATTTTTAGGAATAACAGCATTGCATCCGGGACATCTTCTCTGATCTTTTGCCACGGCAATATGTTCGTTTACAACATCAAGATTATCTTTCAAATCGGAAATTTCCGAAACGATAAGCTTAATCTGCTGTGAATTGTCTGTTCCGTGAACCTCAGATTTGTATGTAAGAGCACCGAGTTCACGAAGCTTTTTGTTGATATCGCCTCTGATTTCAGCGGCAGTAATCTTGTGCTTTGAAACATCATAAACTGTTGACGCTTTCTGCGAAACAGCAGACGCACAGGCTTTTGCATTGACAACTACATCGTCAAAAATTTCATCAAATTTTCCCATATTAATCCGACCTTTCTTAAAATTATCTCATCAGAAAAACAAATTATGAACAAGAATTCTGTTTTGTTCAATATATGACAATTTCACTTCCGTATGCAATCACATATGTCGTATTATAACACCGTTGACAGCATTAATCAACTGTGTTATTGACCATAAAACTGCATTATCCCGGACTTCTTTGAATAAGTTCATCAAAACGGTCAATGTATTCGTACGGATATTTAAAATTGAATATTCTTTCGAGATAATCGGGATTGTTGCGTTTCAGTTTTGTAACACCGCCCGAACCGCAGGCAAGGATTGTGTGGGTTTCGTCCATAACATAAACATTGTACAGGCTTTCAAAGCCTCTTTTTGACCAGCCGACATTTTCAAGATTACCGACCATTCTGCTCTGACGATACATATAGTACGGAATGTACTCGTTTTGTCCGAGAATATTCTGAGTGTAAGCAAGCATTTCTCTTGCATCTCTCGCCTGTTGCAAATCAAGCGTTACTCCCTCGGTTGTAAGGCGTGACGCTCTTTTCATGCACAGCGTGTGAACCGTGATACATTCCGCATTTAGCCTTACGATTGAATCAAGTGAATTTTTAAAGCTTTCGGGGGTATCTGTCGGCAAACCCGCAATCAGGTCTGTGTTGATATTATCAAAGCCGCATTTTCTTGCAAGCTCAAAAGCGTCAAAAAACTGCTGAGCAGTATGCTTTCTTCCGATAGTTTTCAGCACCTCATCGTTTACAGTCTGCGGATTTATGCTGATTCGGTCAACCTTATTTTCTTTTAAAGCAAAAAGTTTTGCAATGTCAATTGTATCGGGGCGACCTGCCTCGACAGTAAATTCACGACAGGTTGACATATCAAAGCTATTGTTTACTGTTCCAAGCACCGTATCAAGCTGTTCGGCACTCAGAGTAGTGGGAGTACCGCCGCCGAAATATACGGTTTCAAGCCTTAAACCAAGCTTGTTTGCAATTTCGGCTGTCCGTTTAATTTCTTCGCATAATAGCTTTGTGTACGGTTCAATCAGCTTTTCAGCCCTTTCGATCGACGCCATTACAAATGAGCAATAACTGCACCTTGACGGACAAAAAGGGATTCCGACATAAAGACTGAACGATTCGGGTTTTGAAAGTTCAAGAATTTTTCGTTCGTTATGCTCGGTTTCCCTTGACAATGCTATTTTTTCGTTGCTGACAAAAAAATCGTTTTCAAACTTTTTTACAGCCTGTTCTTCATTTGATTCTTCGGCAAGTCGTCTTAAAAGCTTTACGGGGCGAACTCCCGTAAGTATTCCCCACGGCTGCGTAAGTCCCGTAAAATCACATAGAAGTTTGTACAAAAGCTGTGCCGAAACAAGCTCGTTGTCATCATCCGTAAGCTTTTTTACAGCTGTTTCGGACTTATTAAAAGAGCCGATATTCACCGAAATTGTGATTTTATCCGAAACCTCCGTATAGATATACGGAGGCTGTGGTTCAGAAAAATCTCTTATTACCGTTATTTTTTCATTTGGAAAGAAAAGCCTTGTAAGGTTTTCAAGTTCAAAATGAAAATTGTGATTTTTTACATATAAATTCATATTAAAGAATCCTCATCAGCGGATTGTATTTTCTCTCGTGGTCAAGGGTTGTTGTCGGTCCGTGTCCCGGAATTACACGGTAATCACCCTCAAGATTTTTAAGCTTTCTGATTGACTTTGCCATTTCGGCATCGTCACCTGTGGGAAGGTCTGTTCTGCCGTATGATTCGCAGAAAAGAGTATCTCCCGAAATAATCGTGTCATCAAAAATATATGAACCGCAACCGCTTGTATGTCCCGGCGTGGTGATATATTTGATTTCAGTATTGCCGAGCATGAAATTGTCACCGTCTTTAAGCAGAATATCGGCTGAGAACGGTTTGAGTGAAAGTCTGTGCTTTTCGGTAAGATTGAGTGCAGGATTGCTGAGAAATTCGTTATTCTTCTCGCCCGTAACAATTTTTGCGTCAAACTTTTCCGCAAGCTGTTTTGCATAGCTTATGTGATCGTAGTGACCGTGTGTAAGAATTACATATTCAAGCTTTCCGCCGTTTTTCTCAATTTCAGAATTGAGTTCTTCATTCGGTGCGCCCGGATCGGTTACAGCCATTTTGCCTGTTTTTCTGTCTGTAAGCAAACAACAGTTTGTCATAAGAACCGTAACATTAAAAATTTTTACATCTATCATATTTTCAAATCCTTTGTGTTGATTTCAATAGTAACGGGACCGTCATTAACAAGCGAAACCTTCATATCGGCACCGAAAATTCCCTTTTCAACACGCTCAATTCCGTTATCGTGCATTTTTTTGCAGAAATATTCGTAGAGCGGATCGGCTGTGTCAGGTCTTGCGGCAGCCATAAAGTTAGGGCGTCTGCCGTGTGAGCAGTCGGCGCAGAGGGTAAAGTTTGAAATTACAAGCACCGAACCGTTTACATCGGCAAGAGCAAGATTCATTTTATCATTTTCATCCGTAAAGATTCTCAGACCTGCAATTTTTGCGGCAAGTGCGTCCGCCTCTTTTTCGGTGTCACCGTTTTCAACTCCGAGAAGAATAAGAAAACCCGTACCGATTTCGCCCACGGTTTTTGAATCAACTTCAACCTTGGCCTTGGTAACTCTTTGTAAAATCGCTTTCATAAATTATAACCTCAATTACAGTCTTTTTACTTCGATTGTTCCGTTGATGTCGGAAAGCTTTGAAATTACACCACGGAGGTGATTTCTGCCCATTACATCAATTGTTGCGGTAACTACGGCAGTGCCGTTGCCAGCCTCCCTTGAATTAAGCGAATGTATAAAAATGTGCATATCCGAAAGCTTGATTGTAACATCTGCAAGAAGTCCTGTTCTGTCGGTTGCGGTGATCTGGAGCGTACTTCTGAACGCCTCTCCTACCTCGTCCTCCCAGTAACAGCTTACCCATCTTTCGGGTTCTTCACTTTTACTGATATCTTTCGGCACATTTGTACAATGTCTTTTGTGAATTGAAACGCCGTAGCCCCTTGTAATATAGCCGATAATATCATCACCCGGCAGAGGATTACAGCACTTTGAGAATTTTACAAGAACATCGTCTGCTCCCTCAATTACACGCCTGCGGATGCCTTCGGTCGCTTTACGGGTGCTTGCGGAACATCAATTTCTTCAATATCTGACGCATATGCTTTCTGATATTCTTCTTTGAGCCTTGGCATTATCTTCCAAAGCTGAATACCGCCGTAGCCTACTGCGGCATAGAAATCATCCATGGAATTATACTGCTTTTTAATCATCAGTTTCTGGAGAAAATCGGGATATTCTTCTTCGGAAAGATTGATTCCGTGGCGCTTGAACTCCTTGTCAAGCATCTGCCTGCCTTCGGCAATATTTTCATCACGCTTTTCATGCTTATACCATGAGCGGATTTTTGATTTTGCCGATGCGGTCTTACAGATATCAACCCATCCCCTGTTTGGGTGTTCCTCTTTCTGGGTGATAATTTCGCAGATATCGCCTGTTTTAAGCTTATAGTCAATCGGAACGATCTTTCCGTTGATTTTTGCGCCGACCATTCTGTGACCTACCTGTGTGTGAATAAGATAAGCCATATCAATCGGAGTTGAACCCTGAGGAAGATTGAACACATCGCCTCTCGGGCTGAACACATAAACATCGTTTTCCGTAAAATCGTTTCTGATATTCTTTGCGATGTCGGTAACATCTTCTGCCTCAAGCTGATCAAGAATCATATCCTTGACCTTTTTGATGTTCTCCTCCATTTTGTCATTATTTTTGCCGCCTGCGCCCATTCCGAGCTTATACTTCCAATGGGCGGCAATTCCGTATTCGGCGGTGTAATGCATTTCCCATGTTCTTATCTGAATTTCAAAAGGAATTGCGTTTTTGTCGAGTACGGTTGTATGGAGCGACTGGTACATATTCGGCTTAGGCATTGATATATAGTCCTTGAAGCGGTTAGGGATAGGCTTAAATATATCATGCACAACACCGAGAACATTGTAGCAATCGGATACTGTGTCAACGATTACACGCACGGCAAAAATATCAAAAATCTGATCCATTGTTTTGCCCTGCATATATGTTTTGCGGTAAATACTGTTAATACTCTTTACTCGACCGCTGATATACACACCGGGTATTGTACCCTCGGTTTTTGCGAGAATCTGATTCTTAATGGATTCAATAAACTTGTCACGACCCTCTTCGGTCATAAGAAGATCATCTTCGATTTCCTTATAGCCGATTGGGTCAAGGTACTGAAGAGAACGATCCTCAAGCTCATCTTTTATGGTTTTAATACCGAGCCGATGAGCAATCGGAGCAAACACCTGCATATTTTCAAGTGATTTATCTCTCCTTTTTTGTTCCGGCATACAGTTCATTGTACGCATATTATGAAGCCTGTCGGCAAGCTTGATGATAATTACACGGATATCATCAGCCATTGCGATAAGCATTTTTCTTATATTTTCAGCCTGTTGCTGTTCACGGGTTGAGTACGGAATTTTTGAAATTTTTGTAACGCCGTCAATCAGCTTGGCAACATCCGCACCGAAAAGCTTTGTAACCTCTTCAAGTGTGACTCCTGTGTCCTCTACTGTGTCATGAAGCAATGCACCGCAGACGGAATCGGTATCCATACCGAGCTCTGCAACAATACAGGCTACTGAAACGGGATGAAGAATGTACGGAATTCCCGATACTCTGCGCTGGTCACCGTGAGCTTTTTCGGCAAATTTATATGCCTTTTCGATTTTATCCATATCATAAGTGTTGGCAGCAGATGCGGAAAGAATCTTTTTCAGTTCCGTAAAATCCTGATAGTGTGCAACATTTGAAAATTTACCCATCAGAATACCTCCCTTAATTTCTTGATAATCGGGGCTGATTCGAGGTCAACCCTGCCGTTTACGGGCAGGACTGAAATTTTTGAGGTTTTCATTCCCTCTGAAATTTCGATAAGCCTGAGCTCTCTCATGGCCTCAAGTATCACTTTAATTTTACCAAAAGACAGCCTGTTGTCAAGCATGTGAACCAAGTTGCGGTTTCAAAAGCGTAACCGCCGTTGCTTTTCAGATATCTGTAAGCAGTGCAAAATCGTTTCTGTCTGGCATTAAATCCGAAAGCTGTGAACGGTCAAGCTGTTTCCCTCTGCAAAAATCCTCGTAGTTTGTACGGCTGTCAAGGAGCTTTTCGGTATCGCAGTCCGATGATTTTATATCTTTGACAATTACGGAAACAGACACATTTCCGTTGAACTCATTGCGGTCAAGATTTACCGCAAGATCAAGTGTTTCACCGATTTTATACGGAAATTCTTCGGTTGATGTAAAGAATTTCATTGCAGTAATCTGTATGTTATTGCGGGACAGAGTGAGTCTTAAATGCCTGTTCGCCGAAAGCGGAGTAATGTTCTTCAATGTCATATTGTACAAACCGAAAACAGGTGTCGGATTGCCGGCACCGTAGGGCTGCATAAGAGACAGAGAATCAATCAAATCAAGGTTTATGTATGCCGGATTGAGCTTGCACTCAATGTTGATTTTATCATACGGCATCTTGCCGAAATTGTCGGCAAATTCGTTTATTTTCCTGCGAAAAGCAGGGATATTCTCAGAATCAAGAGAAAGCCCGACAGCCATAGGATGACCGCCTCTGTGTGTGAGAAGATCCGAACAGGCAAAAACAGCGTCACAAAGAGGAAATCCCTCTACACTTCTGCCCGAGCCCTTTGCAATATCACCGAGCTTTGAAATGACGATTACCGGCTTGCCGTAAGCCTCTTTGACTTTGGCGGCAATAAGTCCGATTACGCCTGATGCCAGTTTTCACCGTCAATTACTATGATTTTATCATTGACAAGCGACGGTTTTCTGCGGATTATTCCGTCAATTTTTTCAAGAATATCACGCTCAATCTCCTGCCTTTCGGAGTTGTCAACGCAGAGCTGCGATGAAATTTCAGCCGCCTCATCATAATCTTCCGTAAGAAGAAGAGATACCGATTTTTCGGACAAACCGAGTCGTCCTACTGCATTTATTCTCGGAACAATTGTAAATGACACATTTGTTGAAGATACAGTTTTTCCCGTAAGACCGGAATTTTTGATAAGTGCCTGCAGTCCGGGACGGTCGGTATTTGTAATGCTTTCAAGTCCGTGTTTGACAAATACTCGGTTTTCATCCTTCAACTCAACAACATCACCGATTGTGCCGATGCTCAAAAGGTCTGAATAGTTGTCAAGCAAGGTGGTTGTGTCGCAGTATTCGCCCTCAAGCGCCATAATCAGCTTGAAGGCAACGCCCACCCCCGAAAGATTTTTGAATCTGCTTTTACAGTCCTCTCTGTGCAAGTCAACTACGGCACAAGCCTTTGGCAACTCGCCTGACGGCATATGGTGGTCAGTGACAACGGTATCAATTCCGAGTGAGCTTGCGTATGCAACCTCCTGTGCTGCCGCAATTCCGTTATCAACCGTAATTATGAGTTTTATTCCACGCTCATTGAGTTTGTCAACAGCGTTTTTGTTCATTCCGTAGCCCTCGGTTTCACGGGACGGAATATAGTACATTGCGTTTGCGTCAATTGTTTCAAGGTAAGAATATAAAAGTGCTGTTGAGGTGACACCATCGGCATCATAATCACCGTAAACACAAATCGGTTCACCGCAATCAAGCGCCTTGTTAATGCGTTCAACAGCCTTATCCATATCTTTTATTTCAAACGGATCGGCAATGAAAGAATCGTTGTAAAGAAAGCCTTCAATTTCATCTTTCGTTGTAATATTCCGTATCTGAAGCAGCATTGCAACAATTGCAGGCAGCTCATAGCGGGACTGAATCTCCCCCGCCTTAGTTTTATCAAGTTTTGCAACCGACCACAGCTTCAAAATGCCGCTCCCTTTCGTTTATATAGTTGATTTATATTAGTTATTATACTTTTCAAGCATTGATTCTGCGTGTTTAAGCGCGGCATCGGTTATATCAACACCGCCGATTATTCGTGCAAGTTCGCCTGCTCTGCCGTTATGGTCAAGGAGGGTTACATTTGTAAATGTTCTTCCTTTTTCAACCTGTTTGCGGATAAGATAGTGATAATCCGCAAGAGCTGCGATTTGTGCCTGATGTGTCACACAGAGAACCTGACTGCTTTTGCTGACTTCACGCAGTTTTAAGCCGACCTTTTCTGCCGCTGAACCCGAAATACCTGTGTCAACCTCATCAAAAATGAGGGTATCAACCGTATCCGTGCTTGCGAGAACTGTTTTGATTGCAAGCATCATTCTTGAAAGCTCACCGCCCGATGCGATTTTTGCAACAGGGCGAGGTGTTTCACCCGGGTTTGCGGAGATGAGCAGTTCCATTTTATCCGTACCCTTTGAATTTGGCTCGCACTTTTCAAAGTACGGAACAAGCTCAACATTCGGCATATTCAAAAATGCCATTTCGGATTTTACTTTTGTTGCAAAGGTTTTTGCGGTTTTTCTGCGGAGAGTACCGAGTTTTTCGGCAGCCGCAAGCATTTTTTCTTCGCTTTCTCTACATTTTTCCGCAAGCTCGTCACGGTTGCGGTCATAGTTCATAAGTTCGTCAAGTCTTGCCTGATATTTTTCGGCAAGGTCCGAAAGCTCGTCTGACGGGCAATTATATTTTCTTGTAAGACGATTGATAAGGTCAAGCCTTTCTTCAACTTCTTCAAGCCTTTGCGGATCGGATTCAAGCGAATCAATGGCGTCGGAAATGCTGTCGCAACAATCCTTTAAATTGTAATATGCATCTGTAAGCGTATTTGCAATTTCTTCATATTCAGCATTATATGATGACGCTTTTTGAAGGGCAGTTGATGCAGAATCGACCGATTCAAGACCGCCGCCATAGTTTTCGTCACCGTCAAGAGCCATTTTAGCATCATTGAGCAGAGAAAAGATTTTCTCAAAGCTCATAAGCGCTGTTCTTTCGCTCTCAAGCTCCTGTTCTTCTCCCTGCTTAACATCGGATTCTGTGAGTTCATTCACCTGATATGAAAGCAAATCAATTTCTTTCAATCTTTCACTTTCGTCCGAATCGGCTGAATTTAATTTCTTTTTGAGAATTTTATATTCATCATAACATTTTTTATAATCAGTCAAAAGCTTTTCACAACCGCCGAAACGGTCAATATAATCAATATGAGTTTCGGGAGAGAAAAGTTCGTAGCTTTCGTGCTGACCGTGAATGTTTATAAGATGCTTTGAGAGTTCCTTGAGCATTGAAACCGTTGCAGGCTTGCCGTTGATTTTACAACTGCTCTTGCCGTTTCTGTTGAGAGTTCTCTGCAAAATGAGTGTTCCCTCATCATCGAAAAAGCCGAGTTCATCTAGCTTTTCAACAATGCTTTGGTTAATATCGTCAAATTGGGCGCTTACAAAGGCTGAATCAGCCTCGGTGCGAATAATTTCCTTTGATGTCCGCTGTCCCATAATTGCATTGATTGCGTCAATTATTATACTTTTACCTGCACCTGTTTCACCTGTGAGGACATTAAGACCGTTTTCAAAATCTATTGAAGTTTTTTCAATCACGGCAATGTTTTCTATATATAAAGTTCTGAGCATTTCAATCAGTCCTGTCAAATAAGCTTTTTGAGTTCTTCGGTAAGCGACACCGCAAGATCGGCTGTTCGGCAGGCAATGAAGATTGTATCGTCACCTGCAATTGTTCCGACAACAGACGGATAGTCGGCTGAATCGAGTGCGGCACAAACTGCCTGTGCCATACCGCTGAGGGTTTTTATTACAACAAGATTCTGTGCTACATCTATTGAATTTACCGAAGTGCTGAAAAGATTTGAAAAATTGGTACGGATATCGGTTGAACTGCGAGATGCAGAAACATAGCGATATTTTCCGTCACTTCCGAGAGTTTTAACAAGGCGTAAATCCTTGATATCTCTTGAAATTGTAGCCTGTGTCGCCTTGAAACCTTCTTCACGAAGTCGGGTAAGCAATTCGTCCTGTGTTTCAATGGGATGTTCGGCTATAATATCAAGAATTCGTGCGTGTCGCCCTGTTTTCATCAAAAATCCCTCTCTTTCAGTTTTTCATTGAGCAGTTTATAAAAATTGCGGTTGTGGAGTAACGCAAGTTTAAGCTTTAAATCGGATTTGCGGATTACAACCCTGTCGGTTGCAAGAACAGGAACATTTTTTTCACCGTCAATTGTCAGCACACAACAGCATTCTTCGGGGATTTTCACATGAACCGAAAGCTCCGATTCTCCGCTGAAAAGTACGGAACGGGAAAATAATGAATGGGGACAAACGGGAGTCATAAGAATGCATTCCATTTTCGGTGCGAGGATTGGTCCGCCTGCCGACAATGAATAAGCGGTTGAGCCTGTCGGAGTTGCAAAAAGCAGACCGTCCGCTCTGTATTTTGAAATCTCGTTACCGTCAAGCGTCAGGTGCAAATCAATTGTTTTTGAGAGCTGACCTCTTGCGACAACAGCATCGTTCACTGCAAGATAGTGCTTTGAGCCGTCCTCTTTTATGACCTCAACATCAAGCAAAATTCTCTCCTCTGTTGTGTAATCGCCCGTAATAAGCCGTTCAAGCTGTTCATATTCGTGCGGTTCAACATCTGCGGCAAAACCGAGTCTGCCGACATTCACACCGATAAGCTGTTTATCTGCTTTTGCGGCATATTTTGCGGCATGGATAATCGTTCCGTCACCGCCTACTGTAATTGCCATATCGCAGTATTCAAAAAGCTCCGTAATATTTTTTGAATAATGAATGTGGATTCCCTTAAAATACTGACTGCATTCCTCAATCATAGCAATTTCTGCATTTTTATCAAGAAGAAAAAGAGAAATCTTTTTTGCATATTTAATTGCCCGTTCTTTTGAAAGATTGACCACTAATGCAAATTTCATAAAAGCACCTGCTCATTTTTTGTCAAGAGCGGCATGTGAATTTTCAACAAGCTGCTCGGGTGTTACATCTGTGTATGACTTTGGATCATCACTCTTGCGAAGATGGATAAGGTATTCTATATTGCCCTCGGGACCTTTGATTGGCGAATAGTCGAGATTAAGCACATCAAAGCCGTTTTCAAGGCAAAAATCAAATATTTTTCTGACAACCTCAACATGAACGGCAGGATCACGAACTACGCCCTTTTTGCCCACCTTTTCCCTGCCTGCCTCAAACTGCGGTTTGATTAGGCAGACAGCCTGTGCGTTTTCGCTCATAAGCTGTCTTGCAACAGGCAGAATCAGCTTTAATGAAATGAACGAAACATCAACCGAGAAAAAGTCAATTTCATCGGGAACCTGCTCCCTTGTAACCTTTCTCATATTGGTGCGTTCAAGATTGACAACACGGGGATCGTTGCGAAGCTCCAAGCAAGCTGACCGTAACCGACATCAATTGAATACACCTTTTTTGCACCGTTTTGGAGCATACAATCGGTAAAGCCACCCGTTGACGCACCGATATCCATTGTTATCTTATCTTTTAAATCAAGTCAAAATTGTCTATGGCCTTTTCAAGCTTTAAACCACCACGGCTGACATATTTCTGTGTGTTGCCCCTTATTTCAATTTTAACATTTTCATCATAAGAAGTTCCGCACTTGTCGGCTTTCTGATTGTCAACATAAACCTGTCCCGACATTATAATCGCCTTAGCCTTTTCACGGCTGTCGGTAAAGCCCTTTTCATATACAAGAATATCAAGTCTTTTTTTCATTCTAATTCTTTTCCTTTAAATTTTTGGTAATGGTGTTCACCATTCCGTCATCATCGAGTTTCAGTTCATGAAGAGCCTCACTGACAGACATCTGCTTGACAAATTTGTCATTAATAGCCTTTATATGATAATCTCCGCAGAACTGTGTGCAACAGAGTAAATCGGAGAAATTTCTCGCAATACCGCCGTTTTTGATGCCCTCTTCAAAAAACCATACATTATCGAAATCTGCCGCAAAATCAACAGCATTTTCGTCAATCGGTTTAATTCTGCAAAGTTTTAATATGCAAATCTCAACGCCCTGTTTTGCAAGGGTTTCCTTGGCTTTGCAGGCATAAGAGAAAAGTCTGCCGTAGGTTATGAGAAGATTTTTACAATTCGGATTTCCGTAAACATCGTATGAAAGATTTTCTTCACCGAAATCATCGGGTCTGTAAAGCTCTCCGCCACGGGGATAACGCACAACAGCGAGGCTGTCGCAAATGTAAATTGAGGTTGAAAGAGATTTTCTCATACCGTCAAAATATGCCGGAGAAAAAATTGTTGTGTTCGGAATGGTGTTGAGTATCGAAACATCAAACACACCCTGATGAGTTTCACCGTCATCACCAACAATTCCCGCACGGTCAACCCCGATTACGAGGTGAAGCTTTCCGAGAGCCGCATCATGCAAAAGCTGGTCATAGGCTCTCTGGAGAAATGTTGAATACACGGCAAAAACAGGTCGCATACCCTTTGCGGCAAGTCCGCATCCAAAAGTTACTGCGTGTTCTTCAGCAATACCGACATCAAAAAATCTTTCCTTAAAAAGCCTTGAAAATTCGGTAAGTCCCGTTCCTCCCGACATTGCGGCTGTAATTGCGCAAATCTTTTTATCGTCCTCGGCAAATTCGCACATAGTCTTTCCGAACTCAGCCGAAAATCCCTTGTGACTTGAAAGCGGTTCACCCGAATCAATATCGAACCTGCCTATTCCGTGAAATCCGCCCGGATTGTCCTCGGCAGGCTGATAGCCTTTGCCTTTTTTGGTAACAACATGAACAAGAACGGGAGAGTTCACCTTTTTTGCACACTCAAACGCATTTTCAAGCTCATCAATGTTATGTCCGTCAATAGGTCCGAGATAGGTAAAACCGAAGCAGTCAAAAAGAGTGTTTTTGTACACAAGATTTTTAAGTTTAGACTTTCCTCCCTGAAGAAATCTTTTCAGAGGTTTTCCGATAAGCGGAATGTGTAAAAGAATTTTTTCCGTAATTTTCTTGACTCGCATATACCACGGCTGAATTCTTACCGTTGTAAGGTAGCGTGACAATGCGCCTACATTCGGTGAAATGGACATTTTGTTATCGTTGAGAACAACAATAAAGTTCTTGTTGAATCTGCCTGAGTTGTTCATTCCCTCAAAAGCAAGTCCACCCGTAAATGAACCGTCACCAATCACGGCAACGGTGTAGCTTTGGTCGCCCATAAGGTGTTTTGCTCTTGCAATTCCGTATGCGGCTGATATAGATGTACTGCTGTGACCTGTGTTAAAATCGTCGTATTTGCTCTCGGCACGCTTCGGAAAACCTGAAATTCCGCCTTTTTTGCGGATTGTGTCAAACTGCTCGTAGCGTCCCGTCAACAGCTTGTGGGTATATGCCTGATGTCCGACATCCCATACAATGCTGTCTTTCGGCAGATTAAAGCTACGCTCAAGAGCAACGGTAAGTTCAACAACACCGAGGTTCGGTGAAAGATGTCCGCCGTTTACAGACACGGTTTCAACGAGCTTTTCCCTTATTTCGGTACACAGCTTTTCAAGCTGTTCGTCATTAAGCTTTTTGACATCATGCGGTGATTTAATTTTAGAAAGCAGTTCATACTCACCCATAATTTATTTCCTATCCGTATAATTAATATTTGCAAAGAATTATTTATTTCTCTTTGCAAGCTTGTAAGCAAATTCTTCAAGCTCTTTTGTATCACCGTCAAAGCCTGAAGTGCGTTAACAGCTTTTTCGGTAAGTTCATCAACAAGCTCACGGCACTTTTCAATTCCGAGAAGTGAAACATATGTTGATTTACTGTTTTCTGCGTCACTGCCAACGGGCTTGCCGAGTTCCTCATCGGAGGAGGTTACATCGAGAATATCGTCCTGAATTTGGAACGCAATGCCGATGCATTCGCCAAATTCAGAGGCGGCTTTAATTTGCTTATCGTTTGCACCTGCGCTTATACAGCCCAGTTCACAAGCCGCTTTGATAAGACAGGCTGTTTTTTGTAGTCCATTTCACGAAGGACTTCAATCGGAGCGTTTGTGTTTTCGCTCATAAGGTCAATCACCTGACCGCCTATCATTCCTGTCGCACCTGCGTATTTTGAAAGTACGGAAACACCTCTGCAACACGCAGAAGTTCCGCAGATTTTTACTGTCTTTCCGTTTGTAAGGGTTTCGAAGGCAAGCGTCAGAAGGGCGTCGCCTGCAAGCAATGCGATATCTTCGCCGAATACCTTGTGGTTTGACGGCTTGCCTCTTCTAAGGTCATCGTTGTCCATACACGGCAAATCATCGTGAATGAGAGAATATGTGTGAATCATTTCAACTGCACAGGCAAATGCCGTTGCAGACTCTTCACTTCCGCCGCAAAGGCTGTTAAACGAGAACACAAGATACGGGCGGACACGCTTTCCGCCTGCCTCAAGGCTGTAAGCCATTGCGTCAATCAGCTTTTTTTCACGGCAATCCGTACTCGGCAGACAGCTCTTTAAAGCGTTTTCAATATTTTTTGCATAATCTTTAGTCATTGTCATCACCCTTTGAAAGCTTTGAAATTCTCTCGTTTATATCAATAATTTTACCCTTGCATTGTTCAAGCTGTTTCATACAATAAGCAAGGAGTTCACACGCTTTTGCGTACTCCTCCATTGTCTGTTCGAGAGTAAGTTCACCGCTCTCCATTTTTGAAACCGTTTTTTCAAGCAGTTCGTTTGCCTGCTCAAAAGTCAAATTTTTATTTTCCATTGGTTTTTACCTCTGTACCTGCATATTCAAGCAGTCTTTGCATACGGTGATTTGCACCGCTTCGGCTGATTGGGGTTGAAAGATTCTGTCCCAAATCACGAAGTGACATATCGGGATTTTCAAGCCTTAAATATGCGATTTCACGCAAGTCCTCGGGCAAAGAATCGATTCCGACTGTCTTTTTTATATGTTCGATTGCACTGAGCTGTTTTGCAGACGCTGTTGCGATTTTTCCGATATTCGCAACCTCGCCGTTAATTCTGCGGTTCACATTGTTGCGAACCTGCTTTATTGCCTTTGTACCCATAATTTCCATTGATCTTATCGGTGAGCCTATGTAGGTAAGCAAGTCACAAATCTGCTCGCTCTCCTTAAAATAGACAATGTAACTGCCGCTGCGGACAACCGTTTTGGGAATAAGGGTACATTCGGTTATTTCGGAAAGAATCTTGCACAAATCCTGAGAAAGATTTTTGTGCGGAACACAGAATTCAAGATGATAGCTTTTCATGGGATCGGATACCGAACCGCAGCTAAGAAAAACTCCGCGCAAAAACGATTGCGAAAGTTCTTCGCTTGAAAGATTTGCCCTGTTGACACGCAAAGTAATCTGACCGTCCGTATGACCGAAATCTTCAAAAATACGCTTGCAATCGTTTCCGTCAACCACAATTATTTTGTAAAGATGGCTGTCGCTTGATTTTGTTCGCAAAGCCGATTGTTTTTCAATTATCGGCATATATAAATTCTGCAAAAGAAATATAAGACGATTTCCCGCATAATTACTTTCTGTTGTGAAGGTTATTTTGTTCGGAGAAAAATTTCTGCTGAATAAAAGCATTCCGTAAAGCTCCGCTTTGAGAGCCTCACGGTCAAACTGTTCAACCGAACAAATTTCTTTTTTTACATCCGAGGAAAATGACATCTCTGCACCTTACCTGTCAATATCTCTGTGCTGAATAACACACCTATAGCCTTTTTCACGAAAGTGGTCGTTCAGCTGCATTGCGATTGTAACACTTCTGTGCTTGCCGCCCGTACAACCTATGCCGACAACAAGCTCGCTTTTGCCCTCTTTGAGATAGAGCGGTACGGAAAAATCGAGCATACTCAAAAGTCGCTTTAAAAATTCGGTTGTTTCTTCACTTTCAAGAACATAGTCACGCACATCTTTGTCAAGTCCTGTAAGATGTTTGAGTTCGGGAATGTAAAAAGGATTAGGCAGACAACGCACATCCATAATGAGATCTGCCTCAAGCGGAATTCCGTATTTGAAACCGAACGACATAAATGTCAGCGTAATGCTTTGTGAAGTGTCTTCCATGAACATTGACATAATTCGCTCTCGGAGCTGTTTGTTTGACATATATGTAGTGTCAATGTTATAATCGGCTGTTCTTTTAATAGGCAAAAGAAGCTCCCTTTCAAGCTCAACGGCAGACAGTACCGAACCGTCCTTGAGTTTATCCGAAAGAGGATGTCTTCTTCTTGTTTCCTTATAACGAACAACGAGCCTGTCCGTCATTGCGTCAAAGAACAATACTTTTACATTTTCGTAATGCATTTTGAAGTGTTCAATCTGAGAACACATTTCCTCAAATTTTTCGTTACCTCTTACATCGACAACAACCGCAACCCTCTTCATTGAATCATCTTCAGATTTGAGGCAAAGCCGATAGAGTGTTGACAACAGACTTGACGGAAGATTGTCAACACAATAGTAACCGATGTCTTCAAGCACATGAAGAGCGCCTGTTTTGCCTGCACCCGACATTCCCGTAATGATTACAAATTCCATAAAATTACACCTTTTTTGCTTTATAGAAAAATAAGTTCACATTCAAGCTTGTAGCCTGTTTTATTTTCAACAGTTTTCTGAATTCCCGACACAAGCTGTTTTACATCGTCAGCCGTAGCCTTTGATTTGTTGATGATAAATCCTGCGTGCTTTTCGCTGACCTGAGCACCGCCGACTGTTTTGCCCTTGAGTCCGCATTGCTCAATGAGCGCACCTGCAAATGCACCCTCGGGCCTTTTGAACACACTGCCTGCGCTCGGATATTCAAGCGGCTGTTTTGTTGAACGGCGATTCATATAATCGTTCATTCTGTTCTGAATTTCTTCGGGATCATCTTTTTTAAGTTTGAATACCGCACCTGTGATTATGCAACCGTTTTTGCGGTAAACGCTTGTTCTGTAGCCAAACTCAAGATTCTCCGCTTCTGTTCTGCCGATATCACCGTTCTGTGTGATGTGAGAAACGCTGTATACAACATCTTTCATTTCACCGCCGTATGCACCTGCGTTCATAAACAAAGCACCGCCGACTGTTCCCGGAATTCCCCATGCAAATTCAAGTCCCGAAAGTCCGCATTTTTGGGCAAACTTACACAGACTTCCCAAAGCTGCACCTGCGCCGCAATAGATTGTTGTATCGTCAATTAATGAAATATTCCTGAAATCACCGTCAAGGCGGAGAACCGTGCCGTGGATTCCCTCATCCGGAACCAGAACATTACTGCCATTGCCGAGAAGAATATACTTCTCCTTGCAGGCATCGCATTCCTTTAAAATTTTCATCAGCTGAGAAAGATTTGTCACCTTTATGTAAACATCTGCTTTTCCGCCGATTTTAAATGAAGTGTGTCTGCTCATCGGTTCAAATCGTCTTGCGTCACAATCAAGCTTTTGAGCACAATTATATATAATATCGGTAGTGTCCATTCAATTACCCTCCGTTGTTAGTTTAGAATATGAAATTTCTGTTCCCTGTATTCCGTTACAAAGCGGAATTATTCCCATGTATCAACAATAACCTTTGGTGACGGCGGAAGATCCTCAACAGCCATTCCTAGATTTTTGAGAAGTTCTCTTGCGGCATTGTAGCCATTTTCTTCTGTCTGTTATTCATGGCGGCAACCTCTATGATTACAGCAAGGTTACGGCCGGGCTTTACGGGAATTGTAAGAGTAGGCACTTCGACACCGAGAATCTTCATGTATTCGTTGTCAAGTCCCATTCTGTCATAAACCTTTGCGCTGTCCCATTGTTCAAGGTTGATTACCATATCAATCTTTTCCTGCAGCTTGATAGCGCCCATACCGAAAAGTTTTCTGGCATTGATAATTCCGATACCTCGAAGCTCAATGAAGTGACGGATATTTTCGGGCGACTGGCCATAGAGTGTAGTCTGGGCAGTTCTTCTGATTTCTACGGCATCATCGGCAACAAGGCGGTGACCACGCTTGATAAGCTCAATTGCGGTTTCACTCTTACCAACGCCGCTGTCACCCGTAAGCAGACAGCCTTCGCCGTACACTTCAACAAGAACGCCGTGACGGGTGATTCTCGGAGCAAGCTCTTTGTTAAGATATTGTACAAGTGACGCAGTAAGATCCGATGTACTCTGCGGGGTGCTTAAAATAGACACCTTGTGCAGCTTTGCACTTTCGAGAATTGCGTTTGACGGTTCAATATCACGGCAGATTATTACAGCCGGAGGGCCAAAGCTGAAAATGGAGTCAATAACCATTTTCTGAGCCTCCGGACCGTATCTGCAAGATATGAGAACTCTGTATTACCGAGAACCTGAATTCGCTTGTTGTCAAAGAATTCAAGATAACCCGTAAGCTCAAGTCCCGGTCTGTTGATTTCAACAGTCGATATGTTAGTTTCCTTGTAATTTTCAGCGACATAAACTTCGGTGAGGTTTAATGCTTCTGCAATTTGCGACAGCGGAACAGAAAATTCAACAGACATAAATCATCGTCCTATCCTAAATATTTATTACCTTTCACAAATCAGAGCAACCGCTCTGCCGCCCAACAGGCAGATGTAGCTCTCAGGTCATATACTTATTGTTATTATACACCATAACGCAGTTTTGATAAAGTCTTTTTGTGAATTATTTTTCAATTTTTAATAAAATTTTCTCATTTTTCTGTTACTGTTTTAACAATGTCTGCTTTTAATTCTTTATCGGAACTAATATAACAAATACTCAAATAACCGTTGTTTTTACCCTTAAAATTATTGAATATGGATAAAGATGTCACAGAAAGGTTGTTATTATTATTCTTCAACAGAACAATGTGTTCTTTAACTTTTTTTCAGTGTGTTTTTATCTTTTGAAAAAAGTTGCAAAGTTTTTGTATCCGAAAGGGCAGTATAGGTCAAAGGTGAAATTGCGGTTTCTTTTGAAATATAGTCAATATCGGTTTTGAGAGTTTTTTCTCCGAGATTTGAGTCAATAAGATACAATTCAAGCTTTGAAAGCGTCAGCGCAGGGATATAGGCTTTCTTTGCAGATATTACGGCTTTTTCAAGGCTGTCAGCCTCAACCGAAACACCTTGCACATCCTCGCTGTTCTCAAGCAGATAGAAATTATACACGGCTTTGCCCGATTTGTTTTCTGCAGTAATCGTCTGAACAAGCGAAGAAGTATCAATTCGGTTTGAATTTGAACAACCGCCTAAAATCAGAACAATTGCCATAATCGGCAGTAAAAATAATTTTTTATTCATAAAGCTTTCTCCGATATACAAAAAGATAGATTATAGGAATCAGAAGTGCGGAAATAAAATTGAGTACAGTCAGAAAAATATTATTCAGCAATAATTCTTTTACAGCATTATAACTATCTGCACAAACAAACAAAGCAAACATTATAAAAGCTATTATCGAAACAAAAACAAGCGTTCTTTTTGAAGATGTATTTACAATGCAGTTTGAAACACTGATGAGGACAGCCGTTACAAAAACGAAAATACAGGCAGTTACTGCGGCAAGGTAAAAGCTGTCAAAGCCTTTCATATCACCAAAATATGCGGTTTTTGACAATAGCTGAACAGAAAACGGTTGCTGTGCAGAATATGCACCGATAACAAAATCGGCAAAAAACAAAGTCAACATTAATGTGCCGAATATAATAAGAGTTGTAATTACAGGTTGTTTTATCGACAGATTTTTGGTGCTTGTGGAATTGAATCCAAAAATAACAGGCAAAAACGCAAAGATTAAACAGTCTGCAACATTGCTACGAATATTTGAAAAATCGGGTGTAACAAAGGTGCTGTTCGGTACAAATTCAAAAGATTTTATATTTCCGAAAAATATCACGGCAAAAGCAATTATGAGAAATGCAAGCACAAAAATGCTGACTCTTGAAAGCGGATTTATCCCCTTTGACGCACCGTAAACACAAATGCAAAGTATCAGAAAGGCAATCATCTTTGTGTCGGCATTGAGATTAACTCCCGAAACAAACATATCGCAGAATCTAATCAGAAAAGAAACGGTTATCACGGTGAAATACATACAATAATATGAAGAAACAAAGAAAAAGCCCGTTTGCGATGTGTTTTTTGCAAAGGCTGAGAAATCAAGTCTTGTTCTGTGCTTTATCGAATAAAAAGGAACAAAACACAACAGCGTGAAAAATATTCCGAATCCGATTGACGCAAGACTTGAAAAAATATTGTCACTCTGCAAAAAGCTCCGCCCCACTAACAATATCGGAAGCACAGAACATACAAACAGCGAAAGCATAAGTCTTTTTGACGGAAAAGTTACATTTGATTGCATTACATCTCCTCCGTTTCGGGGAATTTCTGAACCTTGATTGTGTGCTTTGAAAGCCTTTTCCAATCTGCTCTGACAAAGACATCACGCATACTCCGCCACGAGAACGGTGCAAGCGATGACATATACGGCACGCCGATTGATGTTTTGGAACACATATTAACAAGCACTCCGCAGGTGAGCAGAACTATTCCCCACAAGCCGAACATTCCGCCTGCGATAACGCAGAAAAATCTCAACACCATAATAGGCGGATAGAGTGCGAATGTGACATAACTGCAAATTGCCGCAGTTGCAACAACCATAAGAGTTGACGAGCTGATTATGCCTGCGCTGACGGCACTTTCACCGATTACAAGCGTCCGACAATGCTGACAGCGTGTCCGAGCGGCTTTGGAATACGCAGTCCGGCCTCTCTCATGACTTCATAGATAAAGGTTATGAGAATAACTTCAAGTGTTACGGGTAAGGGTGTTTGCGACAAAGAATCGGATGTTTTCACGAGCAATCCGGTCGGAAAATATTCGGGATGAAACTGTGCAAAAGCCGTGTATATTCCCGGCAAAAATACGGCTATGAGGAACGAAATATACTTTAAAATCCGTATAAATGCCGCATAATACGGGCGGTTTGAATAATCATCAACGCTTTGAAATTCTTCTGCAAAAAGGTGCGGAATGATTATCACCGACGGTGTTCCGTCAATCAGAATTGCCACTCTGCCCTCCGACAGCTTTCCGCAGACCGTATCCGGTCTTTCGGAAATCCCGACACCCGAAAAAGTGATTTTGAATTGTTGTCTTCAAGATAACTGCTTAAATATCCCGACGCAAGAATCATTTTAAGGTTGCAGTTTTCAAGCCGTTCTCTGATTGCTTTAAGAATTTGCTTTGACACGCTGTTTTGAAGATAACAAATCATCATCTGCGTGTTTGAACTGTATCCGCTTGTTATGGTTTCAAAAACAAGGTCGGGGCTTTTGATTCTTCGCCTTATTAAAGTCATATTGATTCTCAGCGGTTCTGTAAAACCTTCTCTGCAGCCTCTCTGAACTACCTCACTTTCGGGTTCCGAAACACTTCTGAACGAAAAGCCCTGTGCTCCGATTGCAAGCATACGACTGCAACCGTCAACAACAAGCAGGGCAAAACCTGATGTTGAAAAGCTGATTGCCTCGTCAATTGTCGTGAACTCGACAATTTCACTTGATGTCAGCACGGTATTTTTGATAAGGTCAAAAACCTTATCGGGAGATTGGCAGTCAAAATAATAATCGAGCAGAGGATTGATTACCGACAATGCAAGCGTGTCCTTTCCGCACATTCCCTCAATTGTGATTATTGCGGATTTTATACTGCATTGTCCCTTTAGATTCATTTCACGAACCGTAAAGTCTGCCGAATTTTTGAACATTTTCTTCAGAGTTGAAATATTTTCTTTTAATGAATTATACATTTAATCACCGTCTTAATATATCTGCTTTTTATTTTGCGGTATATCGGCTCAAATTATGCAAATATTAGTAACGGTGATGTTATGTTAATTTCAATAATCAGAACAATTTTGCTCTATGCCTTTGTCATTCTGGCAGTCAGGTTAATGGGAAAGCGACAGATGAGCGATATGCAGCCGAGCGAGCTTGTAATCACAATGATAGTGTCGGATATCGCATCAATTCCTATGCAGAACACATCTCAACCGCTGTTGAGCGGAGTTATTCCCGTTGCGATTCTCGTTGCACTTGAAATTACCGCAAGCATTATTATGATGAAGTGGAGCTGTTTCAGAAGTCTTGTGTGCGGAAAACCCGTTATAGTAATTAAAGACGGAAGGATTCTGCAATCGGCTATGAAAAAGCTGCGGCTTACTACAGAAGATTTGAGCGTCAGATTAAGGCAACAGGGTATTTTTTCAATCGAAGATGTTCAATACTGCATTGTTGAAACAAACGGTGAGGTGAGCGTTCTTGAAAAGCCTGAGAAGAGAAAGCCTTCTGCCGAGGATTTTGGGTTAAAAATTAAGGACAATAAAATTGAAACCGTAGTTGTCAGCAACGGAAAAATTCTTGAAAATTCGCTTAATTTATGTGAAAAAGAAAAGGGTTATGTTAAAAATATTCTGCAAAAGAAAAATATTAAGCAGAGCAATGTTTTTCTGATGACTCTTGACGCACTCGGAAATTACAACATTATAAAGAAGGAATAACAATATGAAAAGAATTTACATTGCACTTTCACTTGTTCTGGCGGCACTATGCTTTGCATCTGTTGAAACAGGATTTATTTCGGGCAAAACTGATTCATTCATTGCAAAAATTGAATGTGCCGACAGACTGATGAGCAGACTTGAATTTGAAGACGCACTCAAAATATGTGAAGAAACCGAGAAAGAATGGTATGACAACGCAAAATTGATTGACACCATGCTCATTCACGATTATGTTGACAATATCGGATTAAGCATTTCGAGAATGACCGCATTTGCACAAAAGCAGAACCGTGATATGTACTTTGCCGAAAGCGTTCAGGCAAAAAAGAACTCGCCTCCATTAAAGAAAGCGAGTTTCCGTTAGTTGAAAATATTTTGTAATTAACTTTTATTCTCAGCAGTCTGCAACGGTACAATTGCAAGTGTTTTTCCAAGAGGAGCAAGAACTTTTAAAATAGTGTCAAGTTGTGGACTTGTAACACCTTTTTCCATTCTTGCAATCACCGGTTGTTTCACACCGCTAAGTTCTTCCAGTTTTTTTTGACTTATTCCCTTTTCCTGACGGGCTTTAATAAGCTCTCCAATCAAAGCCACTCGTAGGTCACTTTCAGCAATCTCACCCGGTGTAAAAAGCTGATTTCTTACATCAGACCAACTTTTTCCAATAGCATTATTACTCATTAGAAAGTCCCCTTTCTGTCAAATCTGCAAACTCACGCTTTGCTTTTTCAACCTCTCGTAAAGGTGTTTTTTGCGATTTCTTCATAAACTGATGAAGAAGGACAAAAGAATCATCAACCCAAGCTACAAAAAATATTCTGTCTCTAAGAGGTCGAAGTTCCCAAATCTCACCGTCAATATGCTTCATATACGGTTCACCTGCACGAGTTCCATACTCAGATAATATCTGGATGTAATCGTTTATTTTGTTAGCCTTTATACGACTGTCTTTATCCTTTTTACTCAACAAATCAGTAAGGTAATCAAGAACAGGCTGATCCCCATTAGGTGTTTTATAAAAATAGACCTGATACAAATATATTACCTCCCTCAATTACTATTATACTTAAAAATCATTAAAAATCAAGTACTTTTAAGTTATTACTAATTTAAATTATTCTTTTTAATTTTGGAATTGATAAATTCGACCAGTCGGAATATGAGGAAAACGGCGGCATTGACTATTACAACGCTTGCACCTGTCGGGGTATCGCATGAATATGACACGCACATACCGACAAAGAAACAACAGAGTGAAAGCACACCCGAACAGAGAATTACAGACTTGAATTTTTTACAGACTCTCATGGAAGAAAGCGCAGGGAAAATTATAAGTGCGGAAATAAGCAGAGTTCCCATAATTCTCATACCGATTACAATGGTGAGAGCCGTAAGGAGTGCGATTACCGTGTTATAACGCCTGTTTTAAGACCGGTTGCCCTTGAAAATGTTTCGTCAAAGGTTACGGCAAAAATCTTGTTGTAGAACAAGATGAATATTACGATTACAACAAGTGCAAGGATTCCGCACATAATTGCGTCGGCTGTTGTAGTGGCAAGAATACTGCCGAAAAGGTATGAGTTGAGGTCGGTATTTACGCCTGATACACTGACAAATACAACACCTATTGCAAGTGCCGTACTTGAAATTATTGCGATTGCCGCATCGCCGTTGATTTTACTGTTCTCGGAAAGTCTTAACAGCAGGAATGCCGCAATAATGATTACAGGAACAGCAACTTCAAGCGGTGCAAGATTTAGTGCCGCCGCAACTGCAAGCGCACCGAAGCCCACATGAGATAATCCGTCACCGATCATTGAATACCGTTTGAGAACGAGCGTAACACCGAGCAGTGCCGCACACAAAGAAACAAGCGTGCCGACAATGAATGCTCTGACTATAAAATTGTATGAAAACATTTCAAAAATCATATCAAACATTTTTAGCACCTCCGTGAACTCTGTGCTGACATTCATCACACGGGCAATCGCTGAGAATAAAGCGTTTGCCGGCATCCGAATGCAGATACTGATGTGCCGTACCGTAGAAATACCAATTCTTTGCAAGGTGCAGAATTTTTGAGGCATTGCTCACGGCTGAATTCACATCGTGAGAAACCATAATAATCGTGATTCCGCTTTCATTCAACTTTTTGATGAGAGCGTACATATCAGCCATTGCCATCGGATCAAGTCCCGTTACAGGCTCGTCAAGAATAATCAGTTTGTGAGTTGCACACAATGCTCGGGCGAGCATGACACGCTGCCGCTGACCACCCGAAAGCTCTCTGAAACATTTTTTGCGTAAATCATAAATACCCGTGAGCTTCATATTCTCGGCGGCAGTTTTTTTCTGCTCCTTTGAATAGAAAAAGGTGTGTTTTTTATTAAGACAGCCCGAAAGCACCACCTCTTGCACCGAGCAGGAAAGTCACGCTGAATATCGCTTGACTGCGGAAGGTAGCCGATTTCATTCTGTTTTAGTCCGTCACTATAGGTAATCGAACCGCTCAATGGCTTTAAAAGTCCGAGAAGTGCTTTCATGAGAGTAGTTTTGCCCGAACCGTTTTCACCGACTATGCAGATATAATCCTTTTCTTTTATATCAACCGAAATATCATTGACAACGGTTTTGCCTTCATAACCGAGCGAGGCATTTTCAATTTTAATAAGCGACATCAGTATAACGCCTCCTTTAATGCTTCAAGATTTTGTTCCATAACAGAAATATAAGTTGCGCCGTTTTCAAAATCATCCTTTGTGACATTGTGACATGAAGAAAACTGCATCGTCTTTGCAGAAGAATCTTCAGAGATAATCCGAGCAATTTTGCCGCTTGAAAGCTCAAGATAGAATACAACGGGTATATCGTGTTCTCTTGTAAAATCAATCAGATGAGAAACAACGGCTGTACTCGGCTCGGTTTCGTGACTGCAACCCGGGAATGCACATTCATATCCAAGGTTGTAGTCGCTTACAAAATACAGAAACGGAAATCTGTCGCCGAAAACAAGCGTATCACGCTTTTTGTTATTTGCAACTTCGGTAAATTTCTTATCAAGGCTGTCAAGCTGTGAAATGTAATTTGTTTTTCTGTCATTGTAATATTTAGAATTTTTGCTGTCAACTGACATTAACTCATCTGCGATTGAGGCAGACATACGCTCCGCATTTCTGATTGAAGTCCAGACATGCTCGTCATACTCCTCCCCTTCTTCGTGATCGTGACCTTCGTATCATCATCCATATCTTCATGACTGTCGTGTTCATGGTCATGATCCATAGACTGTTCATGTCTGAGAGGAACATACTCCATCATCTTCATCACTTTTACATCTTTGTTTCCAATTGACGAAAGAACTCCGTCAACCCATTCGTCGCTTTCACCGCCGTTGCAGATAAAAATATCGCAATTTTCAATTGCTGTAATATCTGACGGTTTGGGTTCATAACTGTGCGGATCGCTTCCGGGCGAAAGCAACAGGCGAATATCAACTTTATCGCCTGCAAGCTGTCTTACAAAATCATAGTAAGGAAAAATCGTTGTTACAACGCTGATTTTACCGTCAGATTTCCTGACATCTTCAGTTCTGTCACAAGCGGAAATTAATAACAAGCCGCAAATTATCACGGCAGAAAGAAAAATTGAAACAAGTTTTTTCATATATCACTCCAAATAACGCTTAAAAAGTCTTAATACACAAAAGGGATTGCATAAAACATCTTTATGCAACCCCTTTATAATTATTTGCAGAATCGGATAGATTTATCCGAAAGCTGTTTTATGCAGCTTTAGCGGCAAGCTTCTTTGCCTTTTTATGACGCTGCCACATAACCCAAAGCGGACCTGCGATACAGATTGAAGAATAACAACCTGATATGATACCGATAATCATCGGAAGAGCAAAGCCCTGAACAGATGTGATATTGAACGCACAGGCAACAGCATAAACAACAAGAATAGCCGAAAGTGTTGTTACAGAAGTCATAATTGTTCTCTTAATACACTTTGTGCAGCTGAGGTTGAATATCTTGCCAACATCTGTTTTGCTTCCGACAAGCTTCTTTTCCTCACGAACACGGTCATAGATAACAATTGTATCGTTAAGCGAATAACCGAGAATCATAAGAACAACTGCGATGAAGCTTGCGTCAATCGGCATTTGGAAGATTACATACATAAAGTAAATCATTGCAACATCGTGGAAGAGGGCTACGAGAGCCATAACACCTGCCGAAAGACCGCCGATTTTCTTAAATCTGATTGTTACATAAAGAACCATAAGCACGGCTGCAATTGCAACAGCAGTAAGACACTTGAGAAGGAAGCTGAAACCCATTGAAGCATCAACCGAATTTGATTCAAGACATTTGAAGTTATTGTCCGGATACTTCTTCTGAAGGTCTGATTCAAGGTTCTTCTGAATATCGGTTTTGATTGAATCGTTACCCGAGAACTGAACAGTTACAGTTGTGCCGCTGTCACCCATAAGATCCTGAGCATATGTAGTAGTGATTCTGTCCTCTGTTGTTTCAACCTGAATAAAATCAGTAAGTTCAGACTGATTGATTTCACCGCTGTAGCTGAATTTAAGTGTGGCACCGCCAGAGAACTGAATGTCAAGCTGTGTACCAAAAATAAAGTTACATACGATACCGATAATAATAATTGCAAGAGAAATTCCGAAGAAAATCTTTTTGTGACCTACAAAGTCAATAATCTTGTGGCCTCTGTTATACTTTTCGGCAAATTCCCCATCTGTAAGGGGGGCATTTGAAACTGCCTTTGTCTGAGTTTTATCAGTCATTCTTAGCACCTCCAAACAACCATTTTTTACGCAGGAACTTAAAGCCTGCAACACTTCTGAGCATAATTCTTGTACAGAATACACCCATGATAAAGTTAGCGATTACGCCGACAAGAAGTGTGTAACCGAATGAGTAGATAGTACCTGTTGTAGACTCACCAAAGATAATAGAGAGGATATTTGCAGGACCAAATACAAGCATAAGGATAATTGATACGATAATAACGGTCATATTACCGTCAACGATAGCGGAAAGTGAATTCTTTGTACCCCTTTCAAGAGCACCGTCAAGAGTTCTTCCTGCCTTAAGTTCTTCCTTGATACGCTCGGCAGTAATAACATTACAGTCAACGCCCATACCGATTGAAAGGATAAGACCCGCAATACCCGGGAGCGTCATTGTGAATGAAGAGAATACAGGGAAGTAACCTGATACTGCGGCAATTGCAAGACCCATCTGACCGAGAAGTGAGATAACTGCAACAAAACCGGGCAAACGGTAGAAAAGAATCATAATGATTGCAATAATGATAAATGCGATAACACCCGCATATGCCATTGCAACAAGTGAGTTCTCACCGAGGGTTGCGCTGATTGTGCCGTAGTTTGATGTTTCAAGCTGGAACGGAAGAGCACCTGCATTAATTTTTGATGCAAGGTCCTGAGCCTCTTTAGCTGTAAAGTCACCTGAAATAACAGCGTTGCCGTCTGTAATTTCAGCCTCAACCTTAGGAGCTGAAAGCATAATATCATCCATCCAGATTGAAACCTGCTGGTTTAGATATTCTTTAGTGATGTCAGCAAAACGCTCCTTACCGTTCTTGTCACCGCTGCTCTTCAGCTTAAGCTGAACTACATAGGAATTTTTACCTGTGGTCTTGTCTGTTGTCATACCTGCTGTTGCACTTTCAACATAAGAACCGTCCATAAGGATTGTCTTAGCTGTGTCGCCCGAAGGAGTTTTGTAAACATACCCGCCGTTTGAATCAACATCTGTTGTTTCATGACCGTCTCCGGGACGGAATGTAAGCTGTGCTGTTGAAGAAATCTCTTCGATTGCCTCAATTGCGTTCTGGTCGGAATCTTCCTTCCATGGGAAACGAACAATGATTCTGTCGCTTTTTGCATCCGCATAAAGCTCATAATCTGTGATACCCTGAGATACCATTCTTAATTCAATGATTGACTTTGCAGACTCAAGCTGCTCGTCAGTTGCGTCAACATCTCCTGCCGGTTTGAATGTTGCTTCAACACCGCCACGGATGTCAATTCCCCATCGTATATCGCTGATGCCCTTTAATACTGTTGTTTTGTTATCGCCGGTGTAGTAGGAAATACCAAAAATCGCAGTAAACGAAAAGGCAAGTATCAGCAAAGCTACGACAAAGAATACAGGCTTTGGAACTCTTTTCATGCCTTTGAAACCTCCGTTAAATAATTGTCTGTGATTTTATTTTGCTCAAAAGTCAAAATAACTCTGTCACGAACATCCAATCACAGACCGTAACAGAGTTATTATAGAATTTTTTTAGGAAAATGTCAATGGATACGGAAATATTTAATAAAAAAAGAATTGAATTTATCAAAAAATACATTCTAATGTCATAAACTGCATACAAAATTCTTCCAAAATCCAACTGACAAACCAAATTTTCAAATGATGATTACTTGTTCAGAATCTTTTCGCAAGCCGCAAGCCTTGCACAGATACAAAAAACATCCATAGCAACTTCAAGCTCGTGGTTCGGAGGGAAGGTCGGTGCAATTCTGATGTTGGAATCCTTTGGATCAATTCCGAGCGGATATGTTGCACCTGCACCCGTAAGAACAACTCCTGCCTCCTTACAGAGAGCGACTGTTCTCTTTGCCGTGCCTTCAAAAACATCAACGCTTACAAAGTAACCGCCGTGCGGCTTTTTCCATGATGCGATATCAGCAGGCGCAAGTTCTTTGTCGAGAGTATCAAGAACAATCTCGAATTTTGGTTTAAGGACAGACTTGTGCTTTTCCATATGTTTAAGCACGCCGTCATAATCCTTGAAGAATCTTACATGACGGAGCATATTAAGCTTATCATAGCTGATGATTTCGTAGTTATATTTTTCACGGAGAACCTTGAGGTTGTTTTCAGATGCAGCCATTGCGGCTACGCCTGCACCGGGGAAAGTAATCTTTGATGTTGAGCAGAAAAGAATCGGTAGGTCTTCATTACCTGTCTTTTGCATTCATCCATAATGTTGAGCAAAACATCAGGTGTGTCGCTGATTTCATGGATGCAGTAGGCATTATCCCACATAATTCTGAAATCCTTAGCGGCAGGCTTTAAAGCGGCAAAGCGCTTAACAACCTCATCGCTGTATGTGATGCCGGCAGGGTTTGAATATTTCGGAACGCACCAAATACCCTTGATTGAGTCATCCTCAGAAACGAGTCTTTCAACCATATCCATATCGGGACCGTTGTCGTCCATCGGAATCGGAATAAGCTCAAAGCCGTAATACTGAGTAATGCCGAAATGACGGTCATAACCCGGTACCGGACAGAGGAATTTTCTGTTCTTTACTTCATACCATGGTTTGCAGCCCTCAACAGCGGGAGCTGTCATAAAGCATGAAATTGTATCAAACATCATATTAAGCTTGAAGAACCGCCTACAATAACATTCTCTGCATCTACACCGAGAATATCCGCAAAAAGCTTTCTGCACTCTGTAATACCGTTGAGAAGTCCGTAGTTGCGGCAATCCATCTTATCCTCACCGATAAAATCGGATTTGCTGTTGATTGTATCGAGCATAGGTAAGGAAAAATCAAGCTGTTCTTTGCTGGGCTTACCTCTTGCCATATTGAGGTTAAGTCCCATACCTTTAATCTCCTCAAATCTCTTTGCGAGATTGCCATACTCTTTTTCAAGTTCCTGCTTACTCAGTTCAAGATAACCCATTTTGAATAACTCCTTAAAATATTATTGCAAATGCAATTTAAATTTCTAATATATTTTACTCTATTCGCCCAAGAAATGCAAGATGTTTTTTGCAATCTTGCATTTTTATTTTCACAAAAAAGAACAGACCTGCAACAGTCATTTTTGGTGAAAGTTTGCAAGTCTGTGATTTTGTGTTATTTTTATTGAGAATGTGTAGTTTTGTGCCAAAGCACAAAATTGGGATTAATAATACTGGTAGTAGTAATAACCTTTCTTTCTTCTCTTTGAATCATAAGTACAACCTACCTCAATCAGACCGAGTACGGTTGAATCGGCAAGCTTTACGCTGTCAAGAAGGTGCTGAAGGTCACCATGAGTTGTTGAGCGTTCACGAACAACTACAACAAAGCCGGCAATCATATCCTTGAGAAGCAGAGCGTCGGCAACCACACCGATAGGAGGCGTATCAAAAATTACATAATCATAATCTCTGACAAACTGCTCATAAAGTTCCTGAAATCTGGTACTGCACATAAGCTCAGAGGGGTTTGGCGCAACCGTACCTGCCGGAAGAATGTCGAGATTCGGAAGAACATCATGCTTAACAGCCTCGTCAATTTCAATCATTTTACCGATTACATTGGTAAGTCCCTTTTTATTGTCAAGCTTAAAAATGTTGTGAACATTAGACGGCGAAGGTCGCAGTCGATAAGGAGAACTCGTTTTTCCATTTTTGAAAAGGAAATTGCAAGATTTGCGGAAACGGTGCTCTTGCCCTCACCCTTTGAGTAACTGGTTACGGCAAAGCATTTTTTTTCTTTTGCGGAAAGCGAGAACATAATATTAGTTCTTGCGGCCTTATACGACTCAACAATTGCAAACTTGCTCTTATCGGAAAGAGAAAAATTCTGTCCGTTATTTTTTTTATCGTCTTTCTTTTTAAATAATTTAAAATCAGAAGCCATAGTTCCTCCTTAACCCTGGTTTTCAAGTCGGGAATTTCGGCAAATATAGGAATACCGTAGATATCCTGAATATCGTCCTCAGACTTGATTGTTGTGTCGATAAGTTCAATAAGAATAGAAATAAGGCAGGAAGCAATTAATCCGATTGCGGCGCCTATAAGCATATTCTTTGTGTTACTCGGTGCATACGGAGCCGAAGGAACCTTCGCCTGACGAAGTGTTCCGATCTGACCGTAGCTGAATTTTGAATTATAAACCTCAGCCGCTTTTTCGGCAAGCTGATTGGCAACATTGGCACACTTCTGTGCGTCTGTACCGTCCACTGTAATTGTGATAAAGAAAGTACCGTCGGCTACATCAACATTAACCGTGCAGCCGTCATAGAGTGCTGTCATCTCATCGGAATTTTTAAAGAGTGTAACGCAGATTTCAGCAAGATTTGCAGAGGCGGAAATATCAGCAGGATATATCTTCTGGTTCTCCTCATTGGTTGTCTTTTTAGTTGTATCATCGGCAGCCTTTGAAGGTGTCGTACTCTTGGTGTCGGCATTGGCATTTGCTCGCTGTGACGAACTGTAGTTCTGTACATAAATCATGGTAGATGTGCTGTACATCGGTGCAATTACAAAGCGTGAATACATAAAGAACAGCAGTCCCATTACAACAGTAGCAAGAATAATAAACTTGATTCTTTGCAAAAGGACGCCGACAATTCGCTGAATGGTTACATTCTTTGCCATTTATATAGCCCCTTTAATTCATATTAAGTATTAAGAAAACATACCGTAAAGCAAAAAAGGTGTTTTTACGGCAGTGATTTACACATTTATATTTTATTATATCTTATGTATTCTCAGCAATAATTCTATCATAAAATATTGATTGAAATAATTTCTTTAATATTATACAAATTTTTCATTGTCGGATTCTTTAACAGCAAAAATAAAGGAAGCCGTAAAGACTTCCTTTATCATAGTTTATTAAGTTACGGTTATCAGCCTACAACATTAAGAAGTACGCCGGCTGCAACTGCTGAACCGATTACACCTGCAACATTCGGACCCATAGCGTGCATGAGGAGGAAGTTGCCTGGATTTTCAGCCTGACCAACCTTCTGAGATACACGGGCAGCCATCGGAACGGCGGATACACCTGCTGAACCGATGAGCGGGTTAACCTTACCGCCTGTTGCCTTGTACATAATCTTACCGAAAAGTACACCGAATGCAGTACCCATACAGAACGCAAGAAGACCGAGAACGATAATCTTGATTGTGTCAAGAGTAAGGAAGTTCTGACCGGATGCAGTTGCACCTACAGTTGTACCGAGGAAGATTGTGATAATATTCATAAGCTCGTTCTGAGCTGTTTTGCTGAGTCTTTCAACAACGCCGGATTCCTTAAAGAGGTTACCGAGCATAAGCATACCAACGAGCGGAGCTGCGTCGGGAAGGAAGATTGCGATGATAATAACAACAATTACCGGGAACATAATCTTCTCAAGCTTTGAAACAGGACGAAGCTGCTCCATAACTACGGAACGCTCTTTTTGGTTGTGAGCGCCTTCATAATAGGCGGCTGAATAATCGGCACAAGAGCCATATATGAATATGCGGCAATTGCGATTGAACCGAGAAGATGCGGAGCAAGCTTTGTTGTTACATAAATAGCCGTAGGACCGTCGGCACCGCCGATGATACCGATAGCACCTGCCTCTGCCTCTGTAAAGCCGAGGAAAATAGCACCTGTAAATGTTAAAAAGATACCAATCTGTGCGGCAGCACCGAGAATAAGGCTCTTCGGGTTAGAGATGAGCGGACCGAAGTCAGTCATACAACCGATGCCGAGGAAGATAAGAGGCGGATAAATGCCGAGCTTAACACCCTGATAGAGGTAATAAAGAAGTCCGCCGTATGTCGGATTCTCAATATAAGTTACTCCGTCAATCACCGTTTTGGCGTGTCCCGACACCGCAACATTCTGTGCGGTACATTGAGCCTCTGTCAAAAGCTGTGTTGTAGGCGGAGCCATAATGCTCGGATAAAGATTAACAAGCAGCATACCGAATGCGATAGGAAGGAGCAAAAGCGGCTCATACTGCTTTTTGATTGCAAGGTAAAGCAAAACGATTGAAATACCAATCATTACATAGTTCTGCCAGTTAAGAGTTAACAGACCCGAGTCTTCAAAGATACCGACAACGGCATCTACAAAGCCTTGTAAAATTTCCATTAGATAACATCCTTTCCCTTAAAACTTTGCCTTAAAACGGGCGGGTATTATCAAGTACACCGGCTTTTGCCCATGCGGAACGACCGCCGTCTGATGACTTTTTAATACTCTTGATTCTTGCTTTTTCGGAAGAGCCGTACATTGTGGCAACTGCTGCGGAAATTACGGCAACAACCTCATCGGAAACACCGTCTGTCTGAGCAGGAGCAACAGGAGCGGCAACAACAGGAGCAGGAGTTTCTGCTACGGTTTCAGCCTTTTTCTCTTTGCTCTTTTTGCCGGCATCTTGAGCTTTCTGAATGATTGCGCCGTAAATCTTGATTATGAAAATCAAGAGAATCAGCATTGCGAATACAACAACAAAACCTGTAAGAACAACTTTTGCAGAGGCAATACCTTTTTCGGCAATGGAAAGCTCCTCTTTAGCCAATAAAGCTACATCGGAAAGATTCATAAAACAACCCCCATATTTGTCATTTGCATATAGGAATATTATACTTTATTCCCGAAACATTTTCAATAACAAATATGGGGCGAATAATTTTTTGGCGATATTACCAATTTATTTATTTGCGAGCCTGTTTATTTGTGAATTAAAGCTTTGCAATTTTATCGTTATTTGTCGTTACAGAATTATACATATTAATCCGTTACAGCCGTCATTGATAATTTTTTCCACAGTCTCCCCTATCCGCCTTCTGGCATCGGCAGGCATTCTGTACAGCTTGTTGTGAAGTCCCTCGTTAACGAGTTCGTGAACTGATTTTCCGAATATGTTACTCTCCCAGATTTTTTCCGGATTTTCGTCAAATTCTCTGAGAAGATAAGACACAAGCTCTTCGGACTGCTGTTCCGAACCGACAATCGGAGTTACCTCCGTCTGCGTAAAAATCTTCATCATATGAATTGACGGTGCGCTTGCTCTCAGCTTGATACCGTATTTTCCGCTCTGCTTAATAATCTGCGGTTCGTCAAGGGTAAGTTCGTCAATTGTCGGCATAACAATTCCGTAGCCCGTTTCCTGAACCTGTTCATAAGCCTGTGCAATCTTGTCGAATTCTTTTTGTTTTTGCGAAAGAGTCTTTATGCAGTTCAGAAGTTCGTACTCCTCGGTTATATCAAGTCCTGTTTCTTCCGAGATAACCTTGTAGAAAAGTTCGCTTTCGATAGATACGGCCATCTCCGCATATCCTTTTCCGAGGTCAAGACTCGTAACCTTTGCAGATGTGATGTACTCGCATTGCTCAATATCTGAGATTATCTGCTGAATTTGCCTGATTTTCTCAATTTTTGCGGCATTTTTCTTTATTGAATCAAATACAACCGATTTCAGCCAATGGTCTTTATCGAGCTTTACAACCCATTTCGGAATGTCAACCTTGATTTCACGGATTGGAAATTCAAACAAAAGCTGTGCAAGTATCCTTTTGATTTCGGTTTCGTCAAGCTCCATACAGCTAACAGGAATTACGGGGACCTTGTATTCGGCGGTCATTTCGTTTGACAGGCGAATTGTTTCATCTGCCGTAGGATCAACTGAATTGAGAAGTATAATGAACGGTTTATTGATTGCTTTCAGCTCATTAATTACTCTTTTTTCACTTTCAATATAATCTTCTCTCGGAATATCGCTGATTGTTCCGTCAGTAGTGATAACAAGACCGATTGTTGAATGGTCGGTAATTACCTTTTTAGTGCCTATTTCTGCGGCGTCATCAAAAGGAATCGCCTCGTTTGACCATGGAGTTTTTACCATTCTCGGTTCGTCCTCTTCGCTGTAACCGATTGCACTGTTTACAATATAGCCTACGCAGTCAATCATTCTCACATTGAAGGTTGTGTTGCCGCCGAGATTGATTTCAACGGATTCCTCGGGAATAAATTTGGGTTCTGTGGTCATTATGGTTCTTCCTGCCGCAGATTGAGGAAGCTCATCAACGGTACGCCTGTAAACTGCCTCGTCACGAATATTGGGCAGTACAAGCGAATCCATAAACCTTTTTATAAATGTTGATTTTCCCGTTCTGACGGGACCGACTACTCCGATATAGACATCGCCGTCGGTTCTTCGGGAAATATCCTGATAAACATTTCTCTCTTCCATTTTTTATACCTCCCTATATTCTCGGAATCAACAGCATTTTAGGTGCGTCGAGCACCTGATTTTCAGCTGAATTTTCCGAAAGCAGCAAATCAAGCTTTGTGTTGTGGGATTTAGCAATATCCCAGAGCTTTTCTCCCTTGTCGGCAAAGTATAATGTCAGCGCACAATTTTCGGGAGGTATAGGTTTATCCTCAAAAACATTTACATTTTTTACGGCGTTTACTCTGTTTTCCGAAAAAACAGCACCGCAGATTTTCAGCTCACAACGAATTTCTATGACATCATCTTCGGCAAGTCTGTAGCTTATACTTGCTGTCCTTGTACCGAAAATTTTGGCACAGGTGCAGTCTGTCTGCGGAATAATATGCTCATAATCGGCTGAACGCTCAATAAACACAGGCATATCTTCCCCGTTAAGCGCCAATATACATATGTTGATTTTTCCGCTTATAACCATACCTCTGTCATCGTGTGAAGCCTCGGCAGTAATTTGTTCTGTGAAAATATCGAGAATTCGTGAGATTTTTCCGTCATCAATCTTAACGGACATTTTTTCCATATGAGGTTCATTAATCGGGACAACCTCGCCCGTAATTTTTAATTGTTCAAACTCCGGCAACGAGGAAAATTCTGTTGAGTAGGCGTCACATACAATTTCCTCCTCACGGGTTATATAGCCCTCCTCCGTAACGCAGAGCTTAACTTCAAGTATCACCGACGGCTTTTCGGAAAGCATATCATTTTTCAGTCTGATGTCATACGACATAACATCGCAGGAAACACAGTTGATTGTGTTTTCGTCAATTCCGTCACAATCTAAAATTTTGTTGAACGGCAACAGATAGTCAAGCTTTTCAACTTCTCCGCTCTCTGCGTTTGAAAGGTACAAAAGCTTGAGATTAAGTTCACCGTTGAGCATAAGCTTTCCCGTTACAGCCTTAGCGTCAATCACTCCGACGCTTACATCGCTGCGGAGAACGGATTCAATCTGCGGTTTTTCGCCTACCGAAATTTCTTCGCAAACAGAAAACTGCTCCTGACAGAACGATTTAAGGTCGGCACAGGTAACGGTCTTTCGGTCGGTTTCGATATTATCGGAAGGCGTGAAAATGCTCGTCTGAGTTTTTGAAAATACCTTTGCATACAATGAAAACGCTCCGTGCATAACAAGTCTGCGGGGACTTAATGCCCTACAGTTTATGTATTCCGGCTTGGTTTTTGTGATGATAACCGGATTGTCGGGAGCGTCTTTTACCGAAAAGTTCTGTGAAAAATTCACGCTTTGTTCGCAACAGCGCACGCTTTTCTTTATGCTTTCCACATACATCACATTCACCGTACAAAATCCGTCAATCTGAAGCTGACCTCCGGAAAGGGTTCTGCTTTGAATTTTGGGTGTGAGGGTACATTTCAGAATTTTTTCTATATCCGGACAATAATCGGGCAGAGTGAGGTCAACATCTGCAAGCTGTTCGGCAACCGTGTCAAGCACAGCCGACGGCGTGCAAAACGAGCGGTTTTCCTGATTAAACTCCATATTTTTCTCTCCTTTATGTTTTATAGTTCAATTATATTAGGGAGTGCGGAAAAATATTACCCGTAAGATTAATCATAATTTTATTTTAAAAATAAGATGTGCAAAGTTTTTTGTAACTCTGCACATCTTTGGCTCGAATTTATTGTAAACTATTACCAATAGCAAGATTTTGGAACAGTGTCCAAACATATGACTATTATTCCGGCTTGGTTTCCTTTTTGATTCCGTAAATTTTTCTCAAAATTGCCGATATGAATTTTGGTTTCTCAATAAGTACAACTTCATAATTACCTCCGAACACAACAAATACTGACAACTACGAGTGCGCCTGCCGCAATGACGAGTACCCATTCACTCGGCAGAAGTGATGCACACAGCAGTCCCAGTCCAAAGCATACTGCAGATTTTATTCTCTGTGTGTAACAATTCACTATATCACCCTATATCAGAATATACACAAAATCAAATTATGTGCAAAAGCGGTTGAATTATTTTTAAAATTGATATAAGATAAACTGAGAAAACAATTACGGAGAATTTTACAGACTATGAGAACACTTGAAATTAAAAAGAATGACGCAAATCAGCGACTCGATAAATTTTTACAGAAAAGATTCAAAACTCTGCCAAAGTCGCTTATGTACAAATATATAAGGAAAAAGTGTATTAAGGTAAACGGCAAAAAGTGTGATATTCAGACTATGCTCAAAGAGGGCGATGTGCTTACCTTTTATATTAAGGACGAATTTTTTGAGGCATCGGAGCAAAAAAGCTATGAGTTCATGAAAGCACCGAAAACCTTTGACATTGTTTATGAGGATAAAAACCTTATACTTATAGATAAAAAGCCGGGTATAATCGTACACCCTGACAAGAATTATCACTTTGATTCACTTGTTGCAAGAGTTCAGCACTACCTGTATGACAAAGGTGAATATAATCCCGATGAAGAAAAAGCCTTTGCACCTGCACTTGTCAACAGAATTGACAGAAACACGGCGGAATTGTTATTGCGGCAAAAAATGCCGACAGCCTGAGAATTTTAAATGCAAAAATGAAAACAAGAGAGCTTGAAAAATATTATCTCTGCCTTTTATACGGAAAACCAAAAAGGGACAGCGACACACTTCACGGCTATATGACCAAAAATGAAAGCAAAAATAAAGTTACTGTTTTCAAAAATGAAGTTGAGGGTTCAAAAGAAATCAAGACAAAATATGAAATTCTTGACTTCAACGGCAAATTCAGCCTTGCCGAGGTTGAACTGCTGACGGGCAGAACCCATCAGATAAGAGCGCATATGGCATCAATCGGACATCCGCTTGTGGGCGATACAAAATACGGCAAAGGCAAAAAAGCACCCGACAACATTAAGTATCAGGCGCTTTACAGCTATAAGCTGAAATTCAATTTTGAAACCGATGCAGGCATTCTTAATTACCTTAACGGCAAGGAATTTGAGGTAAACGATGTATGGTTTGCAAAAAACGGAAAGATAAATCCAGATAGATAAAGGCGGTCAATAACCGTCTTTTGCTTTGCAAAAACAAAAATTTTAATCTTCTTTAATACACATAAACGCACTCATTGTGCCTCTGTGACCTTTGGTGGCACGGTGACTCCATAAGAGGTCGCTGTTGCAATTGGTGCAAACATCAGAAACTGTTATGTTTTCATTCTTTACACCTGAAGCAGTAAGAATCTGACGGTTGGTTTCTAAAAGGTCAACCATATATTTTCCATTTCCTTTTTCAAAAACGAACTTTGAGCTGTCAAGGTCTGCAAGATTCAGAAAATGTTCTGCACATGGGTAGTCAACCTCATAGCAACAAACTGAAATTGCTGGACCGATTGCGGCTTTGATATCGGCAGGATTTGTGCCGTAAAGCTCAGTCATTTTCTCAACAACCTTTTCCCCTATTCTGCCGACAGTTCCCCTCCAGCCGGCATGGGCAAGTCCGATTGCCTTATTCTTTGTATCAACAAAAAACAGCGGTGTGCAGTCGGCATAGTAGGTTACGAGGGTTACTCCCTTTTCATTTGTAATCAAGCGTCAACGCTCTCCATATCACGGGGCTTGTAGATGCCTATGCCCTTTTCGCCAGATGTTACGGCTCTTACAACAGTGTGGTGATCCTGTGCCGAGGCTACAAGGCTTTCATAATCAAAGCCTGCACTTTTGCAGAATCTTTTGTAATTTTCGGTTACGCTGTCGGGATTGTCACCTCTGTTGAATGCCATATTCATTGATGTAAATTCACCCGTTGACACACCGCCGAGTCGGGTTGTGAATGCGTGATTGATGAAATTAATTTCTGATAAAGAATTATATGTAAGATACGGAACCGTATCAATGTTGTTAAGCTTCATTGTTTTTGAAAAAAATTTCATAAGTGTTCCTTCCACATTTTATAATAAGATTATTTTTAACCGATTAATTGCTTTGTCAATATCTTCCGACAAAATATTATGCTTGAAACACGGCTGAATTAATGATATACTATATTCATTCAGAGGTGTTGATTATGAAAAAAAGTTTGTTTGGCAAGAATATTCCTGTCAACTGTTCATATTGCGAATACAACGGAATTGAAAATGATATTATGTTCTGCAAAAAGTCAAAGCAGGTCAAGGACGGAAAATGCAGATCATTCAAGTATGACCCATTGTTGCGTATGCCGAATGTCACGGTTTTTAAGACAGATTTTTCGGCTAAGGATTTTAAACTTTAATCCACCGTATTTTTATTATACAGGAATGAATTTTGTTAATATTCCTTTTTAGAATTAAATTAAATATCAGAATAAAGAAAAAGCTTTACCGTTTTTGGTAAAGCTTTTAGTTTTGCAGTCTTTATAAATTTACGCCATCTGAAAATCACGAATATAGCTTGTGATAGCCTTTTCAATGATTTCCTTTGCCTTGTCAACACCGTCAGTTTCGGTTACCGAAGTAACCTTGTCAGCCTCAAGTGTTTTGTAAACCTGGAAAAAGTGCTGAATTTCTTCAAAATAGTGTTTCGGAAGTTCGCTGATGTCGCTGTAGCAATTGTAGTTGGGATCGTTAACGGGAACTGCAATAATTTTTTCGTCACAGCTGTCGTTATCAACCATATTGAGAACGCCGATAGGCTTGCATTCAACGAGCGTCATCGGCTGAATTGTTTCACTGCACAAAACAAGAACATCAAGCGGATCGCCGTCATCTGCAAAGGTTCTCGGAATAAAGCCGTAGTTGGCAGGATAGTGAGTTGATGTAAAAAGCACACGGTCAAGCTTGAGCATACCTGTTTCTTTGTCAAGCTCATACTTGTTTTTGCCGCCCTTTGAAATTTCGATTACTGCATAAAACTTGTCCTTTGTAATTCTCTTCGGAGAAATGTCGTGCCAAATGTTCATAATTTCTGTCACCCTTCTTAACCTTATTTTTTATATATCCTGTAATACCCTGTGAATCATTACGCTGTAATTTAATTATAAGAAACCTGTCAAACTTTGTCAAGGAATTTTTGTAATTTCAATCAAAATAATTCAAAATAAATAATTCTCGGTCATAATTATTCAAAGATTATAACCGAGTTTGATTATTTAAGTGTTTTAAATTTTAAGTGTTGTCATAAACCTCTCGCCTGTGACCTATAGACAAAGCAAGAATAACAAGTTCTTCGTCTTCTATAAGGCAGAGCAGTCTGTAATCTCCGATACGATACCGCCATTGACCTTTGCGATTTGCCGTGAGAGCTTTTCCCTTTACTCTGGGGTTTTCACAACCCGACAAATTCTTTTCAATCCACGCTTTAATCATCTTCATGGTATATCTGTCGAGTTTTTTAAATTCTTTTTCAAATCTCGGAGTGGTTCTTACAACATAACTCATATGTCAAGTTCCTTCCAAAAATCAGAGATTGGTCTGCTTTCTTCACCGCTCTTTTTGTATTCATCATAAGCGTCATCAAAAACGGCAAGGTCATATTCTTCTTCGATTTTTTCAAACAAAGCCTGTTTAAAAGCCTCTCCGAGTGATATTGAGTGCAACCGAGCATAGCTGTCTGCTATTTTCTTTTCCTGTTCTGTTAATCTGATTGAGAATGCCATAATACCGACCTCCTTGTATAGTACATTGTACTATATTATTATTTCTTTGTCAATGAATTTTATTCGATAAAAGTAAAAGAACACGGCAAAATCAATCTGCCGTGTTCAATGTTATTAAATTTACTTTCTCACATTTTCAACAATAACTTTTACAAACTGAATTATGAATGTCGGGATGAATGCAAGGAGGGCTATAAAGCCTGCCTGTGCGCCTGTGAGTGCGGTAACGCTGAAAAGCGGCTGCATAAACGGAACAAACAATACAAATGCGAGCAGTAATGTTCCGATAAAGAAAGCGCCTATGCTTGCCGTATTTGAAAAAAGTCCGAGTTTAAAGATTGAATGTGTACTTCTGCAATTAAAGCCGTGGAACAGTCTTGCAAGCGTGAGTGTTGCAAATGCCATTGTGCTTGCAACGGCTGGGCTTGTCTGAAGTCCGATGTAGAATGAAATGAGCGTTACAACGGCAATCAAAGCGCCCTGTCCGAGCATAAGAGCAGAAAAGCTTTTTGTAAGGATTCCCTGTTTCGGATCACGGGGTTTCTGTCTGAGCAAATCTTTTTCTGGCTTTTCCATACCAATTGCAATTGCGGGAAGTGAGTCTGTAAGAAGGTTAATAAACAGAAGGTGAACCGCCTCAAACGGTACGGGCAGAGCCATGATTGAACAGAACAACACGGCAAAAATGCCTGCCATATTACCCGAAAGCAAGAAAAGAATTGCATTTTTAATGTTGCGGTAAACATTTCTGCCGTTTGCAACCGCCTTGATAATTGTAGCAAAGTTATCATCCTGAAGAATCATAGATGCGGCGTCTTTTGAAACTTCGGTACCTGTGATACCCATTGCAACACCGATATCCGCTTTTTTGAGAGCGGGTGCGTCGTTTACACCGTCACCTGTCATGGAAACAATGTTACCTTTTCTTTGCCAAGCCTCAACGATTCTGATTTTGTTTTCGGGAGAAACTCGTGCATAAACAGAAATTTTCTCAATTTTTTCGTCAAGCTCCTTATCGCTCATTGCGTCAAGCTCAAGACCTGTAACTGCGATGTCGCCGTCATTGAAAATACCAATCTGCTTTGCGATTGCACTTGCTGTGATTTTGTGGTCGCCCGTAATCATAACAGGCTTGATTCCTGCACGGATTGCATCGGCAACAGCCTGTTTTGACTCTTCTCTCGGAGGATCTATCATTGAAACAAGTCCGATGAATGTATAATCATTCTCTGTGTCAACCGTGAGAGCCTCATCAGATTCCTTATATGCAAAGGTGAGAACACGGAGTCCCTGTTCGGAATATTCACGGTTAACTCTTGAAATCTCAGCCTTATCTTCATCTGTAATCGGACGAACACCGTCTTTTGTTGCTATACTTACACAACGGTCAAGAATCGAATCAAGCGCACCCTTTGTGAGAATATGATTTACACCGTGCATTTTGTACTTTGTGCTCATCATCTTTCTGTCGGAATCAAACGGAACCTCCTCAACCCTTGTAAGGACATCCCTAAGCACATTTTCGTCAAGTCCGATATGCTGAAATGTTTCAAGCAAAGCGTACTCGGTCGGGTCGCCTATTCCCTTTCCGTCAACGATACTCGAGTCGTTGTTTAGAACCATATCGTAAAGGAGATGACGGTGCTTTCAATATTGAGGTCGAGCTGATCCTCAAGAATACTTCGCCGTTCACATAGATTTTCTGAACAGTCATTTTATTCTGTGTGAGCGTACCCGTCTTATCGGAGCAGATTACAGACACACAGCCGAGGCTTTCAACAGCCTTCAAATCCTTGATAACGGCATTTTCTTTTGCCATTTTTTGCGTACCCATTGCCTGAACAATTGTAACGATTGAGCCAAGTGCCTCAGGGATTGCGGCTACTGCAAGTGCAACGGCAAACATAAGAGAGTTGAGAACCGACATTCCGTTGAACATACTCAAGCCGAAAACTACTACACAGATTGCCATAATAATAACGGCAAGTCTGCTCGAAAATTTATCAAGCTGAGCTGGAGGGGAGTTTTCTTGCTCTTTGCCTGATTCATAAGTGTAGCAATTTTACCGATTTCTGTGTTCATGCCTGTTTCCGTAACAACGACAATTGCTCTGCCGTATGTTACAAGGCTGCCCGAAAAGACCATATCAGTGCGGTCGGCAAGCGGAACTTCCTTTTCAATTGTCTCCACACTTTTGTCAATATTTGTAGATTCACCCGTAAGCGAGCTCTCATTAACCTGTAAAGAATAGTTATTTATTATTCTTCCGTCTGCAACAACAAGGTCGCCTGCCTCAAGCACAACAATGTCGCCGGGTACGATGTTTTCTGAATCAATTTCAATTTTTCTTCCGTCACGGATTACCTTTGCCGAGGGTGACGAAAGCGATTTAAGGCTTTCAAGCGACTTTTCTGCCTTGACATGCTGAACCGTGCCGAGAATAGCGTTAAGTGTGATTACCGCAAAAATTACGATTGTGCTTTCAACACTTCCCGAAAACATTGAGACGATTGCCGCAATGATAAGGATTATTACCATAAGGTCGGCAAACTGACTTAAAAACACCTGAAAAACAGATTTCTTTTTGCTTTCTTCAAGCACATTTTTTCCGTGTTTTTCAAGAAGGCTGTCAGCCTGTTGTGACGAAAGTCCTTCGCTTGTGACACCGAGCTTGTCAAGAGTTTCGCTCTCGGTCAACTGATACCAATTTTTCATAATTTTCTCCTCCGTTCGGATTGCAGAATACAGACAGACTGAAAAAGCAAATAAAAAAGACCTTTATTGCAAGGTGCAACTCACCCTACAATAAAAGTCTTGTCCTTTAAGATATAACCGATACCGAAAACGGTATGTACTGACGATTAATATCACAGATTATCTGCGAACTACTCCCCTTTATCTGCAACCATTCTATCAAATTTATTCCTCATTGTCAACAGAATTTTCCGAAATTTTGTTGATATCATCATTTTCGGCAACAATTTCATCTGTGACAAGGTGTCTTTTGCGTTTTTTGGGTTTACTGCAGGTTGCAAATATTATGCCCAAATGCAAGAAAAGCACCGCTGCATGAAAAGACTGCGGAAAAATACGGGCGTTCAAGAGCATATGCAACAATTGTTGCAACAATGAAAAGCACTGCGGCAACAAGCATTAATATAAAAGCGGTTTTGTAAAGACCGTTCATTTTTCTTTTCATAATCAATCACCAAGATTGTTTGCAATGTTTGCAAAATCTTCAAGTTTAAGCTGTTCCGCCCTTGCATTCAGAGGAACGGAAGAATTATCAAGAATTGCGTTGACCTCTGCCTTTGGCAAAGAAAGTCCGGATGCAAGAGAGTTTGAAAGTGTTTTTCTTCGCTGTGAAAAGGCGGCTTTTACAACCTTAAAAAACTTCTTTTCGTCATCAACCTTCACGGGCGGTTCTTTGAGAATGTTAAGTCTTAAAACAGCCGAATCAACCTTTGGAGCAGGCATAAACGAGCCGGCACTAACCGAAAACAGCATTTCGGGTTCTGCGTAATAGTTGACCGATACCGTTACCGCACCGCTTGCACGAGAACCCACCTCAGCACAAATTCGCTGAGCCGCCTCTTTTTGAACCATAACCGTGATTGCACAAATCGGCAGTCTGTCCTCAAGCAATTTCATAATTACGGGAGATGTGATGTAGTACGGAAGATTTGCGCACACAACAACATCCATGCCCTGAAATTCTTCTTCAATCAGCTTGTGCAAGTCAATTTTAAGAATATCGTCGTTTACAACTTTAACATTGTCGTGTTCGGAAAGTGTTTCTTCAAGAACGGGAAGAAGTCGCTTGTCAAGCTCAACCGCTACAACCTTGTCGGCAAGTGAGCAAAGCTCTGTTGTGAGAACCCCTATTCCGGGACCGACTTCAATTACGCCAACTCCCTCTCCGGCACCCGAAAGCTCTGCCATTCTCGGACAAACTGACGGGTTTATAAGGAAATTCTGACCGAGTGACTTTGAAAAAGTAAAGCCGTGTCTTGAAAGTATATCTTTGATTGTACCTATATCTGATAATTTTTTCATTTTAATATGCGAAGCCCTTTCGGATATTTATTTTTCAGTCTTGAATTTGACGCTTTGCCAAAGCCTGTTGTGATTCCGTTTACGCAGACAGCTGTATAGCCCTTGACATCCTGTGGCACAGCAATTTCCTCACCGTGAAGATACGCTGCAATTTCTTTACTGTTCACATCAAAATCAACTGCGGATTTACAGTTTTCCTTTTTAGCTGCCGTAAATGCGCTGTGATGCGGTTCGATTCTGTTCTTGACAATTTCGCCGAGAATAACTCCCGCACAGAGAATCTGCAAGCCTTTTACATCAAAATTATAATTCTGCGGAAGAACTATAATTTTATCCTTTATAACCTCAATATTTTCACCGAACGGTCTGTCGATAAAAATACTGTCATAAAAATCAAAAATTTTCGAGTCAATTTTATTATTCTTTTTAGGAATATTATAATTAGAATACGGCTCGCCCTTTTTGTGAAGCTTGGCGGCAAAATGTCCTTCTCCGCCGTCCATCGGGAAAATTCTTCTCGCATAATCAAGCGTAGGTCTGCCGAATGTTACACCCGAATCAACAAGTTCAAAATCGGGATTTTCTGCAAGGAACCGAGAAATTACGCCCTCGTTTTCTTCCTTTGAAAAAGTACAGGTTGAATAAACCATATATCCGCCGTTTTTCAGGGCATTCTTTGCACTTTTAAGAATCAAAAGCTGACGGGCGGCACAACTCTTTACATGCTCAATGCTCCATTCACGCTCCGCATCATTCTTGCGGAACATTCCCTCACCGCTGCAGGGTGCGTCAACGAGAATCCTGTCAAAACGGTTTTCAAGCCTTTTGCAAAGTTCATCGGGACGGCAGTTTGATACAACTGCGTTTGAAATACCCATTCGTTCAATGTTCGATAAAAGAATATTCGCTCTGTTTCTTACAATTTCATTGCTCCACAAAAGTCCTGTTCCGTTAAGTTTAGCACCGATTTGCGTACTTTTTCCGCCCGGAGCGGCACACAAATCAAGGACATAATCGCCCTCATGAACATCAAGCATTGTAACTGCCGAAGTTGCAGACGGTTCCTGAACATAGAACGCTCCTGCATGGTGCAGAGGATTGTTGCCGATTGACTTAACATCGGACGGAATATAGAAGCCCTCATCGCAAAACGGAGTTTTTTTCAGTTCAAAATCAAGAAGTGAACAAAGCTTTTCGGGCAAACATTTTAAGGTGTTGACACGAAGTCCCTTTATGAAATCGTCACTGTTGTAAAATTTTAAAAATTCGTCAAATTCATCACCCAGAAGTGATTTCATTCGCAATAAAAAATCATTCATGAATAAACAAGCCTTTTCGGGTTAATAATAGTTTTGTAAAGGAGGTGTTGAAATGAATTTCAATCAGAATCGGAACAACAATCAGAACAAGAACGAGCAGAACAGCCAGAATAAGAATCAGAAGAACAATCAGAATAAAAATCAGCAGAACAGCCAGAACAAAAGTCAGAACAATTGCAGATGATTACATTCTGAAGTTCTCCCAAGCCGTGTCTTTTGATGCGGCTTTTTTCTTTATAGGAATTAATAGCCGTATTCTTCGCCGATGATAATAACCTTGATTCTGTCAATATGTCTTTGCTGAGCGGATACCACATAGTTACAGCAGATTCTTGTGTCAACGTGACAACCGTCACAGAGCTCGGGATTTTCTTTTCTCAATGAAACACATTCGCCTGTTTTCCCGCAGGGGGTTTCAATGCCGAGTCTGATTGTATTCTGCGGAGCGGCAATTGTTTTAACTCTCTTGATTGCCTCGTCAATATTCTTTACAATTTTGTTGATACCGCATACAACGATAACGCTTTTCGGACCGTAAAGAAGTGCGGCAACACGGTTTGAGTTGCCGTCAACATTATAAAGCTCTCCGTTTTCGGTAAGAGCGTTTGTGCTCATAAAAAATGTGTCTGCCCTGAAAGTCTGACGGTAAACCTCTTCAACCTCGGGACGAGTCATTCCGGGTGCGGAACGGTCAAGAAAATTGTAATCGGGTGAATTAATTATCTGATAAATTCCCGTTTCGTCAAGAGTTTTTGAACCTCCGCATGAAATTGTTTCGCCCTTTTTAATGAGTGTTTTTACAAGTGCCTGAGCCTCTTCCCTGTTTTCGCAAAAATAAGGTTTCATCTTGTTGCGTTCAAGATTTTTCATAACTTTCTCAACTTTTGCTCTCATTTCATCAGTCATAATAATTTCTCCGTTTCATAATTTCATAAAGTAATTAAGCAAGTTTTTGCATTAAATAATAGTTCTTTAAATGAACAATATCCGTCCCTACGCTTGACATTCTGCCTACGGTTACAATCTGCTCACACATAATAATTGTGATTTCATACACTTGCCAACATTTTCACCAAAATCATATGTAATCATTATACAATACAAATTGAATTTTGAAAAGAAAATTATTTGTCAACGGCACGGGTTTTGCGAATAAAATGATAAGAGATTAATTTTAGGAGAGATTTTATGCCGTCAGTTTATCTTTCACCGTCATTGCAGGAGTACAACCCTTATATTGACGGAGGAAACGAAGAATATTATATGAATCTTATTGCAGACGCCATGGAGCCTTATTTGAGGGCAAGCGGAATAGATTTCAGGCGAAACGATCCCGATATGACGCTGAGTCAGGCAATTGCAGATTCAAACAAGGGCAATCACGATTTGCACCTTGCAATTCACAGCAATGCCGCTCCCGAGGGTTCGGCAGGCAGATACACGGGTGCTGACATTTATTACTATCCGACAGGCAGTAACGGCAAGCGTTTCGCTGAAATTCTGCAAAAGAATTACAAGGATATTTATCCCGAACCGAACAATGTTGACATAATCCCCACCACCTCACTTGCGGAAGTCAGACGGACAAAATCACCGTCGGCATTGATTGAGGTTGCATATCACGATAACCCCGAAGAAGCTCAATGGATTAGGGACAACATTAATACAATCGGCAGAAATCTTGCAAAATCAGTTGCCGAGTATTTTAATATGCCGTTTGTCGAGCCGTAATTTAATTTTGACAAAAAATAAAGGTCAACACGATTATGTGCTGACCTTTTGTTATTCATCAAGATCTGCGTTAAAAAAACGATGTTGCAAGGCTGTTTTGCAGAATATACCGTTCCGCATTTCCCACAGAATTTGTCAATGAAATTGCTTCTTTGGTTATTATTCATTAGTATTTATTGGAGATTATCAATCACCGTTACAAATGAGCGTACAAGTTTAATTCTTTATTAGAATATTATTTTAAGATATCAAGGTCGGATCTTTCATATTTATTGTGACCTTTAAGCTGTTTTTTAAATTTCCAACACTTAATTGCATCATCAAGTGATTTTCCTTTGTTATCTTCAAAAAAATCACGGATATATGTATTATACTCAAACTGTTTATCAATTTTCGTTTTTCCGTTTTTCTTTTCTTCAAGAATTGTATAGTAAGCATTAATTGCATCTTTATATGTCTTGCCTGCGTTGGATTTTAACCATTTTTGAAAAGCAACATTAAAAGAAAAGCTGTTGCCGATATGCTGTTTAAAAAATGCCCTGTGCTTTTCGGAACAAACAAAATCAGATTCAATTTTAGTTTCTTCTGTAATATCGCATACTGACACGGATTTTCTGCTTACGGATTTTGCACGCATTATATTTCCTGTTTCAAGGTAATATGCAATCCTTTCTGTAATATCAAGCTTTCCTCCCGAAACAGGAAGTCCGTATTTTCTGCAAAAATCAATGAGTTCTTCTTTAAGCCAATAATATTCTTTAAATGTTTCTGCATCAAGATTTTTGTTAAGTTCAGGTCTTTCGCTCATATTGTTCCTTTCATTACATTTCAATCAGATGTTCACAACATTCGGAACACATATTTCTTTTAATATTAACTGTTTGCCCAACCGCCAAATTTCAATTTGTTTTTATACAACTTCAATATCATTCATCTCAATACTGCCCCAGGCTTTTTGCCAGGTGTTTTGGTATTTATCGGGTTTTCTTCTTCTGAAAGTCAGACCGTCTGCAACCTCTAAGGTTTCAAAGGGGGCGGCATCGTTCTTTCGGCTGTAGAAAACATAGCGTGTATAGTATCCGCCACGGACAATTTTTGATATGTCTATTTTCAATTTTGCCGTGTGGGATTCGCCCTTTTTTCCCGAATAGAAATTTTCAACCACAAATGCGGTAACGGGATATCTTCGGTAATCGCTCACTTCAACACGCAGACAAAGATTTTCAATATCAGCCTTGTTTTTCCATGTGAGTTCAAGCAAAATCTGCTCGTCATCATAGAAAATATTATCCTCTTTGCCGTTATATCCGGCAAATTGCAGACAAAGGTCGTTTCTGTCGGCATGATGCTTGTGTTCGTTTCCGACATATTCAATGGCACGGAAATTTTCGTTTGCACTTCCGAGATAGATTTTTACAGCGTCTTCAACATCGCCGTCAAAAACAATTTTGCCGTGGTCAAGAACTATGCACCTGTCGCAAAGGTCACGAATAGTATTCATATTGTGTGAAACATAGAGGACAGTTCTGTCCTCCTCGGTTGCAAGATCACGCATTTTCCCGATACACTTTTTCTGAAAGTGCATATCTCCGACAGCAAGCACCTCGTCCATAATCATGATTTCTGCATCAAGGTGTGCCGCAACAGCGAACGCAAGCTTTACGAACATACCCGATGAATAACGCTTTACGGGCGTGTCAATGAACTTTTCGCACTCTGAAAATTCAATAATACTGTCTATTTTTGAAGTGACCTCTTTCTTTGTCATTCCGAGGATTGCACCGTTAAGGTAGATGTTTTCCCTGCCGGTAAGCTCAGCGTGAAAGCCTGTTCCGACCTCAAGCATACTGGCAATTCGTCCCCTGAAACGCACTCTGCCGTCTGTCGGAGAGGTAATTCTGCATAAAACCTTTAACAGAGTTGACTTGCCTGCACCGTTAGCGCCTATAATTCCTATGCGTTCTCCACGGTTTACCTCAAGGTTCACACCGTCAAGTGCTAAAAATGTGTCGCCTTTCGTATATTGTTTGGCACCGATTCTCTGATTCGGATCTTCTTTACCTCTCTTTTTTGCATACCAACTCTGCAAATCATGACGGAGAGTTCCCGAACCGATTGCACCGAGTCGGTATTCTTTTGAAAGATTTTCAATTTTTATTACGCAATTTTCATTCATTTCAGTCATGACATCATACCGTATCTATAAAATTCTTTTCTACCCTATTAAAGACAATTATTCCGAACAGAAGAACGACTACCGTAACAGCAAAGCTCAATATGAGATATTGCCACGGAAATGTTCCGCTGCCTAAGAATCCGTAACGGAATGTTTCAATTAGCGGAGCAACAGGATTTAAAAGTGCAAGCGGACGGAATGAATCCGACACCTGAGAAACAGGATAAACAACAGGAGTAATATACATCCACAATGTTACTCCGAATGAAACAAGCACACCGAGGTCACGGTATTTTGTTGTTACAGATGAAACAATCAGTCCGCAGCCTGTGCCTAAAAGTGCCGAAGAAAGCAAAATCAAAGGCATAAGCAATGCGCATAAATTCGGGTGAACATTTGAACCCGTAAACATATATGTAAGAACAAGTATAAAGAACATTACAAAGTTAATCAAAAAACCGATTGTGTTGTAAATTATGTTTGCGCACGGCATTACGAGCCTTGGAAAATACACCTTGCCGAACAGCCTTGCGTTGCCGATAAAGGTTGATGAACTGCCGTTAAGACAGCTTGAAAAAAAAGACCACAAAATGTTGCCTGCCATAAAAAACAGAAATTGAGGCATTCCGTCAGTTGATATATTGGCAATCATACCGAAAATTACGGTAAAAACAAATGTTGAAAGGAACGGCTTTATTATTATCCACAACGGTCCGAGTACGGTTTGCTTGTAGGAATTTTTAAAATCACGCTTTACGAACAGCATAACAAGGTCACGGTACTTTCGGACATCACCGAGATTAAGCTCAAACAATCTGCGTTTTGAAGTAATATCGGTTATTTCATTATTTTTCAAGCCACATTCCCCTTTTGTCGGTATTTCACATACAAAAAATTTTAACACATTTATATTTTTGTGTCAATTCAGGTTGATTTGCAGACATAATAATGATAAAATAAATTAAGTTTATTTACGAAAGGAATTTGAAAATGACAAAAATTAAAAAGATTTCGGCAATTATGGTTGCCGCAGTTATTCTCTGCACATGCTTTTTAATGAGCGGTTGCGGCGGTGACACAGAGAGCAGTTCTTCTGAAAAAGCAACTTCTGCAGTTTCAAACGAAGAAACAACATCCGCAAGCACAGACACAACCGACTACAAATCAAGCTACACAGCTACTATTGATGTTAAAGACTACGGTAAAATTGAAGTTGAGCTTTATGAGGAGCTTGCTCCGATTACAGTCAAGAACTTTGTTGACCTTGCAAAAGACGGCTTTTATGACGGTCTTACTTTCACAGAATCATTACCGGCTTTATGATTCAGGGCGGTGACCCAAAGGGTGACGGCACAGGCGGCAGTGAAAAAACAATCAAGGGCGAATTTGCTCAGAACGGTGTTGAAAACAACCTTTCACATACAAGAGGCGTTATCTCAATGGCTCGTTCAAATGAACCCAACAGTGCAAGCTCACAGTTCTTTATTGTTCAGGCTGACAGCACATATCTTGACGGTCAGTACGCTGCATTCGGCAAAGTAACAAAGGGTATGGATATTGTTGATAAAATCTGCAAGGACACACCTGTTACAGATTCAAACGGTACTGTTGAAAAGAAAAATCAGCCTGTTATCAACTCAATTAAGATTGAGGAAAAATAATGAACGGTATAACTGTTCTTGTTGATGCGGATGCCTGCCCTGTTGTAAAATCGGTTGAAAGGATTGCAAAAAATCACAATGTTCCCGTTGTGCTTTTATGTGACACAAACCATGTTCTAAAGTCAGATTACAGCGAGATAAAAATTATCGGTGCAGGTGCAGACGCAGTTGATTTGGCACTTGTCAACCTTTGTAAAAAGGGCGACATTGCGGTAACTCAGGATTACGGAGTTGCGGCACTTGTGCTTGGAAAGGGTGCGTACTGTATTCATCAGTCGGGGAAAATTTTCTCGGATGATAACATAGGCGGTCTGCTTATGGACAGGCACCTTGCCAAAAAGGCGAGAATGTCAAAACGGCAAGCACCACATTAAAGGCCGAAAAAGCGTACAAAACAAGATGACGAAAACTTTGAAAAAGCTTTGAATCTTTACTTGTGAAAGCGTTAAATAATTCTAATCAGGAATAATAATGATTTTTCGGCATACTTGAAATGCACAGAAATGTGCGTTACAATAATCATAGGCAAAATGATGTAAATAGTCCATTGGGCAAAACGAAACCCTCGAAACTACCGACTTTGAGGGTTTCTTCATAGGTTGGCTGTCCAAGTCACTATCTATCCGACCATTTGCAAATCTAATTAGGCAATACACTTGCTTCAACAGATAGGAAAAGGATATAAGCAACTCCAAGAAAGTCGCCTTCTTCCTGACGGAAAGAGTCAACAGCACAATCAGCATATCACATCTGTTGAGATATATTTCAGCCAACCTTTACAAACAGAACACCCCGAAGAACTTAATCTTCGGGGTGTTTTATGTTTTACTGTAAGAATTTTTGCAGTCGCATACTCGGGCAAAATATGATATAAACGATTCAAACAATCTTCCCGACCGCACCTAACAGCTATTAACTTTTCACTCCTCACTTTCAACGGTATCCGTTGGTTCGGTTGATTTGACTTTTTTCTGATAGGTGTCAATGTTGAAAATACCGAGATTTTGTTTCCATTTCAGGATTCGCTTTACGGATGCGTCAACCTGAGCTTCGGGAATTTCACCGTTTTGAACAGCCTCAAGAACTGCGGGATATTGGGTATCGACAGATGAACAACAGAGCAAATCATTACCGCATTTTGCCGCTGTGACTGCCGCCGCTTCATCTCCCGTAAGATCCGTGATTGCGTCCATGATAAGGTCATCAGTCATAATTACACCGTCAAATTTGAATTCATTTCTGAGAATATCATGCACCTTTTGTGAAAGTGACGCAGGATATTCGCTGTCCATGCAATTAACTATGTTGTGTGAAACAAGAATACAGTCGGCACCGGACTCAATTCCCTGATAAAACGGTTTAAAATCTGTATTTTCAAATTCCGAATAGTCACGGTCATCGTATGCAATTCCCGTGTGTGTGTCGCTGTTATTGCCGTAACCGGGGAAATGCTTCAGAACCGTGCCGAGCTTTTTTGATTTGCTTGATTCAACAACGGTTCGCACATATCTGTTTTCCATATCAACATCCGAGCTGAAAGAACGGTCATACATAAAGCCGTATTCATCCGAGGTCATATCGCACACGGGAGCCAGATTCACATTGATTCCGAGTGAAAGAAGCAAATCCGCTTTTTCTTCTGCATCCTGTTTGACAGCATCCCAACCGCCGTCTGCATAAGTATCTTTTGGAGAAAGAAACGGAGTTTCACGGAGGTTTGGGTTACTGCTGACACGCACAACCGTTCCGCCCTCCTCATCAACGCCGATTAAAAGCGGAATATCCGCCTCGTTCTGATAGCTGTGAATATCGTCAACAACTTCATCTTTGGTTTTACCGTCAAAATCTCTGCCAAACAGGATATAACCGCCGATATTGTACTCGCTGACCTGTTGCACAGCGTCTTCATCGGGACAGCGTACAAAAAACATCTGCCCCACCTTTTCTTCAAGCGTCATATCGGATATGAATTTATCAAGCTTTCGGTCATTAATTTCTTCGGCTGACATTGTTGTCGGCTGAACAGTCGTCTGCTCTGCAGGCTGTGATTTTTCGGACTGACTGCTGTTTTCGGCACAAGCCGTCATTACAAAAACCATACATAATGTAAGCAAAGCAAATGAAGTTATTTTTAATTTTCTGTTAAATATTTTCATAAACGCCTTACGCTTTCTGCATTTTAGTCTGCGCACTGCTTATGACATATACAAGGCACCTTACCGTTACACCGTTTGCCGTGGTACACGATACTGTTGTTTTGCCCGTTTTGTTGGCTGTAATTTTTCCGCTGTTTTCATCAACAGACGCAACAGTCGGATCTGTTGACGAATAGGTTGTTGAACAGGTCGCCTCACCGTCTGCTACAGAAAGATTCAGCAAGCTTGAATTACCCTCTGAAAGTGAAATTTTATTTTTGCCAAAGCTAACCGCCATTGCAAGAAACTTTACATTCACATTCACATTTTTTGTTTTACCGTCAGATGTCGAAATCGTGATAACCGTATCGCCTATGCCCGTGGCAACAATATTGCCGTTTTCATCAACAGAGGCAACTGACGGGTTACTGCTTGAATAACTGACATCTATATCTCCCCTCAACTCCGTAATTTCGCTGTTAAGGGTGTAACTTTCAAAAAGTCCCATAGAAATATCACTTTTCGGCAAAACAAGTTCAGACTTGCTCTGTACTGTTTCGTTAAGCTTTTCGGCAACGATGGGACCGTATATCTTCATATTGGCATATGCAAGAGGGTGAATCCCGTCACCTTTTTTGGTTGTTGCATTATATCTAAAATACTGTGTTGTAATTTCCTCATTATCACCGGTAAGCTCTGTTTCTTCCGAAAGGTCAACATAGGGAATTTCCCACTTATCAAGTATATTTTTCATTAAAGACCAATACTGTGACTGTTTTGTTCTTGTTGAGCAATTGTGACAGAGTACGAACAGCTTAATTGAGTCTTTATAATTCTTGTCGAGAAAATAGCAAATACTTTCCAACGCACCTGCTGTGGTGTATTCATTGTATTTTCCCGATTTATTATTTATATCGGTCATTGCACCCATTTCAACATTTTTGAACAGGTCATTAAAACCGCCGTCAAGCAGAATAACATCGTAACTGCCTTTCATTTCACGGACACGCTCAAGGATACTTCTGTGGTCTGTGCCGATAAAATTCTTTCTTATTGCAAGAGTTGTGCCGGGAGTGGCCTTGTTGGTCATTGTCATATTATATTTTTCGGCAACATAATTGCAGAAAGAATATGTTGAATTTCCCATTGTGTTCGTACCCGAACCGTAGGCAACGCTGTCGCCGTCACAATACATAGTTCTGCCCGAAAGGTAGTCGGGAGCAGAATACATAGCCTTTGCACACGGAAAAAGCTGTGCGTAAAATTCGTTGCCGACAGCCTGCAAAATAAGATTAACATCATTTTCTGTGATTTTGCCGTCATCGTCAACATCGGCAGCCGTCAGTTCTTCCTCGGTCGGAACAGTGTCGATAAGGCTTTTGGCAAGCTTTGCATCAGCTGCCTCAACAGTTCCGTTGTTATTAACATCGCCGTAAATCACATTGCCCGACGAAACAAAGTTTAGCGAATTATCATTGCAATATTTTTCTGCGACAGTCCCCGAATAGCCTTCAAGAGTGAATAATGAATCGGTTGAATACTGCTGAGTGCTTATTGTCTGCTTACTGTAGGTGTCAAAAACACCCTTTTTGGTTGAACAGCTTACCGCAAACGAATCATCGCAAATCTGCGTTACGGACATTGGAATGCTCACGGATTTAAGATTTTTACAATTCATAAACGCACCGTAGCCTACAGTTTTTAAACCAAAATTCAGGTTGATTTTTTCAAGGCTTTCACAACCGTAAAAAGCCCACCATTTGATATTTTTTACTGTGTTTGGAATTGTCACTTCCTTGATTTTGCCTGAATAAAAAGCCGTCCTGCCGATTGAGGTTACAGGCTTTGAATCAATGCTGTCGGGAACAGTCACAACTGCATTCTTGCCCGTATAACCGCAGATTTCGGCTGTGTTATCGTCAAGAATTCTGTATTTAAAGTTTTTGTATGTGTGTTCATCGGTTGCGGCAAAAACGGTTGTACCGACACCTGCAACTGACGAAACTATTATTACCGTTGAAAGTAAAAATGATAAAGTTTTTTTGAAATTTCTCATTAAATAGCTCCCATAAATCATTATTCCTATATTTTACTACAAAATGCAACATTTTGTAAATAGGCAAACAACCTAGAATTACCAAAAATAAAAAAACAGAGGAACAACATTGAAAGCAATTCAAAGAATGCTCCGGTTAATCCTCTGTATCCTTTATATATTTTTAAAAAATCAGCCTGCAAGCACAAGCGGAAGAACATCGTTACGGTCAATGTGAAGAACAACCGAAACCTCGTCACAAACCATTTTTTCAGCTTCTTTAAGAAAACGCTCGTCAGTAATGTGAAGTCGTCTGCCCTTTTTGAGCTGGAGCTTACTGTGGAAGTGCATTCTCCTGATAAGCTCAACAAGCTTCATACAATCGCCGCCCGAAATAATCTCCTTGATCTTTTCACATCTTTCTGCTTTATTGTCAATCCATATTTCATTATCGGTTTTCTGTGACAAAATATCTTTAATTTCATCCGAAGAAAGGACAGCACGCATTCTTGACACAAGCATTTCATTCTGAGTCGGAACAAAAAGCGTTGAAGAATCCGAGCAAACAGGTTTTAAAACATAGTATTCAATAGAATCCTTTCCGATTTTTTTCGTTGTAATTTCGGTAATCTCACAAACTCCGTTTGAGCCGTAAAGAACAATCTCGCCAATACTGTACATACTCTCACCATCCGTATAATCGCATCATCTTAAATCTCAGATAAACACTGAGTTCTTACAATCTTATTGTACCACATTTTGCATAATTTTGTTATAGGCAAAATTACCGAATTTGACAATTTTTTCACTGTGGGAAATTAGTTGAATTACAACTATGTACAATTATGCCGAAATGGAAACCCGCCGAAAAGTGAAATGACCGACAACAAGCGTCGGTCATTTTCGGGGTATATTGGGTTATAGAAGGAATATATCAATATAAATGAACGAAATAAGCATTGAATACAGGCAGAAGAAAGAACTTTTCACGACTAATTTCAAAACTCCAAAACAAATTACCTAAAAACGAATCTGTTTCAATGCTTATTCCGTGGGCATCAACTTTAGTTTTATTGTACAACAAAAGAGTTTTAAATTCAATTGCATTTGCAACGGAATTAAATCTTTGATGTAAAATATCCTTTGGAATTTTTATCTAATTGTTACAAAAATAACAATCTCAATCTTTGCAGAACAAAATTCGCCATCTATCAGGCATAATTATTGAAGCTGTAATATATATTTATATCCTTTTATTATTGCATTTATGTCAATTTATTATGATATTATCCAAGAATTTCATCAGCAAGTTGTTCAAGCTGAGGAATATTTTCTTCTTTCATAGCAGAACGGATTGTCACAACAGTAGGACAAATTTCAACATTTTTCATTTCTTCAAGATATGTTCTCATTGTCTTTGCGGCTGAAGGAGCCCAAGAGCCGTTTTCAACCATAGCAACCTTTCTGTTCTTGTAGCCCTTGATTTTAAGGTGATGCAGAAAATCGTTCATTATCGGGAACACGCCGCCGTCATAGCTTGGTGCGATAACAACCATTCTGCTGAAACGGAATGCGTCCTCAATATCCTCGGCAAGGTCTGTGCGTGAAAGGTCAGCAATCGAAACCTTTTTGTCGGTTTTTGATTTGATGATTTCACAAAGCTTTTCGGCTGCTTGGCTGTGTTGCCGTGAACCGAACAATATGCAATAAACACACCATGGTTTCAGGCTCATATTTGCTCCATGTATCGTAAAGACCGATGTACCAACCGAGATTTTCGTCAAGAACAGGGCCGTGAAGCGGGCAGATTTTCCGAATATCAAGCTTTGCGGCTTTTTTGAGAAGATTCTGAACCTGAACACCGTACTTACCGCAGATATTGAAGTAATATCTTCTTGCCTCGCAAGCCCAATCATCCTCCTGAGCGTCAAGTGCGCCGAATGTGCCGAAGCCGTCCGCAGAGAAAAGAACCTTTTCTGCACTTTCATATGAAACCATAACCTCAGGCCAATGAACCATGGGAGCCATTATGAATGTAAGCTTGTGCGAACCGAGTTCAAGTTCGTCACCCTCTTTGACTGTAACGGTTTTATCGGCAAAATCAAAATCCGGAAAAAACTGTGGGAGCATTGAAAAAGTCTTTGCATTACCAACAAGCTTCATTGACGGATATTTCTCGGAAACAACCTTAATATTTGACGCATGGTCGGGTTCAAGGTGGCTGATTACAAGATAATCGGGAGTTCTTCCGTTAAGCTCTCTGTCAAGATTTTCAAGCCATTCGTCAGTTTTTCTCTTGTCAACCGTATCCATAATTGCAACCTTTTCGTCAACAATAAGGTATGAGTTGTAAGAAATTCCGTTGGGAACAAGATACTGACTTTCAAAAAGGTCGATTGTCTTGTCATCAACGCCAATATATTTTATAGAATCGGAAATTTTAACCTGCATTGTATTCTCTCCTTTATAAATCTGTGTCCGTATTTGTCGGAAATTTTTGTTAAGTCAATTATACTATGTTATCAAGTTGAAATCAAGATGATTAGGATAATTTAAACACTATGCAAATTTTGTTCATGTGTCTGATTGTATATGAAATTATTTTGCTATTGATTTAAAAGAAAAGCGATGATATAATATTGTTAAAGAAAATACAAACGGGTTGTTATTATGGAAGTAAAATATTCAAAAGCTGCACTCAAGTTCCTTGCAAAATCCGATAAAGCAACAGTTAATCGTATCAGAATTGGAATTGAGGGGTTAAAAATTAATCCTCCTAAAGGTGATATAAAATTAATGCAGGGATTTGATGATGGCAAACAACGATTAAGAATCGGTAAATACCGTATTATTTTTAAAAGGTTACTTGACGGTACTTATGAAATAATATATATTATGGATATAGGTTCTCGTGGAGATATTTATAAATGAAAGGAGTTGCCGTATATGAGTACGAAAACAGCTGAAATTGCTAAAATGATTGATATGCTTCCCGACAGTGACAAGGAACTTGCCTACGAATTGATTAAGAAACTCGTACTTGCTTGGGATCCTGACTACACAAAAGTTACCGAACAGGAGTATAAAGATATTACAGAAGCGGAAAACGGTGACTTTGTTTCCGAAGACGATATTGATTGGGATAATCTTTCAAGATATGCAAACTAAATAATTGCATTAATTTAGCGGTGGCATTAACCACCGCTTTTTATTTTAGTTTTAATATTTTGAGTGTATGACATTTACCCACCAAAGCATAATTTTCCACTTTCAATTTTCAATTAACAAAACAGTCCCCTTCAATGCATTTGCAAATTGAAAGGGACTGATTGTATAAATATTAAAAAATATTAGATTTCAGATTACAAAAATTACTTTCTGTTGTTTCTGTTAAAGCCGCCTCTGCGATCATTGTGGGGTCTGCGTGGACGAGCTGCTCTTTCTGCGTCAATGTCGTTTTCGGGAACAAGACCGTCAACATCAATAAGAACCTGACGGCGAGAGAGGTTAAGTCTGCCTTATCGTCAATTTCCATTACCTTAACACGGATAATGTCGCCTACATTAACAACATCTGTTACATTCTCTGTACGCTTAACATCAAGCTGAGAAATGTGAACAAGACCTTCCTTACCCGGAGCGATTTCAACGAAAGCACCGAAGTCCATAATACGGGTAACCTTACCGAGGTACATTGCACCCGGCTCAGGATCAACAGCGATTGTATTGATGATTTCGATTGCACGCTTACACTTGTCGGAATCAATACCCGAAACAAATACCTGTCCGAGTTCGCCGTCTTCCTCAATGTCAACCTTAACTTCGCATTCAGCCTGAATTTCCTTGATAACCTTACCGCTCTTACCGATAACCTCGCTGATTTTGTCAGCAGGAATTGTTGTTGTGAACATCTTGGGAGCGTACTTTGAAAGCTCTTCTCTCGGCTCTGCAATAGCCTTGAGCATTACTTCATCAAGAATGTAGTTACGAGCTTGTGAGTCTTGGCAAGAGCCTCTTTAACCATTTCGGGAGTAAGACCGCTGATTTTGAGATCCATCTGAATAGCTGTGATACCGTCATGTGTACCTGCTACCTTAAAGTCCATATCACCGAAGAAGTCCTCAAGACCCTGAATATCAACCATTGTCATCCAACGGTCGCCCTCTGTGATAAGACCGCATGAGATACCTGCAACAGGAGCCTTAATCGGAACACCTGCGTCCATAAGAGCAAGAGTTGAACCGCAGATTGAACCCTGTGAAGTTGAACCGTTTGAAGAAAGAACTTCCGAAACAAGGCGAAGTGCATACGGGAATTCTTCTACCGAAGGAATTACAGGAACGAGTGCTCTTTCTGCAAGAGCACCGTGACCGATTTCTCTTCTGCCCGGACCACGGCTTGGTTTTGTTTCGCCGACTGAGTAGCTTGGGAAGTTGTAGTGGTGGATATATCTCTTTTCTGTTTCACCGTCAATGCCGTCAAGGAGCTGTTTGTCGGAAACAGGACCGAGTGTTGCGATTGTGAGAACCTGAGTCTGTCCTCTTGTGAACATACCCGAACCGTGAACTCTCGGAATCACGCCAACCTCTGATGCGAGAGGACGGATATCGTCCATTCCTCTGCCGTCAACACGCTTCTGCTCATCGAGTAACCAACGGCGAACAATGAACTTCTGTGTCTTATAAAGGCACTCGTCAATGAGCTTCGCTTTCGGGATAAATCTCGTCAAATTTTGCGTGAACTGCCTCATAGATAGGCTTGAGTCTTTCGTCACGAATTCTCTTATCATCTGTATCAAGAGCAACCTTAACATCTTCTTCTGCAAATGCCTTGATTGCCTCAAACATATCATGGTCGGGTTCAAGACTTGCAAACTCAAACTTAGGCTTGCCGATTTCAGCCTTGATTTCCTCAATAAAGCTGATAATCTTCTGGTTAGCCTCGTGACCTGCCATAATAGCGTTGTACATATCGTCATCAGATACGCAGTTAGCACCTGCCTCGATCATAGCAATTCTTGTGCTTGTTGAGGCAACTGTTGTTGCCATCTGAGAAACCTTTCTCTGTTCCTCTGTCGGGTTAATGATGTACTCACCGTCAATCATACCTACAGAACAACCCGAGATAGGTCCGTTCCACGGAACATCAGAAATTGAAATTGCGATTGAAGCACCGATCATAGCAACAATTTCAGGCTGACAGTCGGGATCAACGCTCATTACCGTACAAACGATTGAAACATCGTTTCTCATGCTCTTGTCAAAAAGAGGACGGATAGGACGGTCGATTACACGGCTTGTGAGGATAGCCTTTTCCGAAGGTCTGCCCTCTCTCTTGAGGTAAGAACCGGGGATTTTTCCTACTGCGTACATCTTTTCTTCATAGTCAACCGAAAGCGGGAAGAAATCAACGCCCTCTCTTGGCTTTTCTGATGCTGTAACAGCAACATGCACTGTTGTGTCGCCGTAGTGAACAAGACACGCACCGTTTGCAAGCTGTGTCATCTTGCCTGTTTCAACCTTTAAAGGTCTGCCGGCAAATTCTGTTTCAAATACTCTGTATTTGTCGAATGTCATAAGTCGATTCATTTTAGTAAAATCCTTTCCGAAACATAAGTTTCACATTTTAAATAAAGTTCAAATTTATTCAAACGGGATTTTACGCCGATTTAGCAATAAAACCATTAAACAAAACTGACAAACACACAAAAGCATATGTTATTTAATCGTTTTACCGCTAAAAAACAGCAAATAAAAATCCCGCAGAAAATCGAATTTAGGGCAAGCTTTCGCTTGCCCTTGTGTACTTAAAAAATTACTTACGGATACCGAGTCTTGCAATGATAGAACGATATCTTTCAATGTCTACCTTTGTGAGGTAAGCGAGAAGGCTTCTTCTCTGACCAACCATCTTGAGAAGACCTCTTCTGCTGTGGTGATCCTTCTTGTGAACCTTGAGGTGCTCAGTAAGGTCATTGATTCTCTTTGTAAGAAGAGCAATCTGAACCTCCGGAGAACCTGTGTCGCCTTCGTGAGTTGCGTACTCAGCCATGATAGCCTGCTTTTCTTCTTTAAGCATTAAAAATTCCACCTTTCAAAAATAGTCGCCAACATCTCAGGGCAGGGCTGTGAAAATCCGACAAACGGCATACTCCCTGTTCCGAGACACGGTCATCCGTTTTATATTATCACAATCAAAGTCAAAAGTAAAGTGTTTTTTACAAAATCTTCTTTGCTTTTTCATTGTAGAGCATATCTATATATTCACAAATTTTCTTCTGATCTTCTTTAGACATTGAGCGATATCTTGCAATGATTGCTCTTTCGGAAAGAGTCAGTACATTGAGCGTCATGTCACCGTCGGCAACTCTTCTTTCAAAATAATCTCTGTTGTCAAGAATTGCGTTATAATCGATACCGAACATTTTAACGATTTTTCCGAGAAGCTCGTGGCTTGGTTCGGAAACTCCCGTTTCATATTTTGTATAAGTTGTTCTGTTTATCTTTAATGCGTCCGCAACCTGCTGTTGGGTAAGTCCGCACTGAATTCTGTAATAACGCATTCTGAGTCCTACCGAAGCGTCGATATTACTGCACTTTCTTTTGGGCATCTTCTGCACATCCTATCACATAAAAGTATTTCCGCTTTGCACACTGCGATTCAATTATAATACTTTTAAATAAAATATTCCACAAATGTGATAACACTTCACTAAACAAAAATCGGCATAATTTTTGTGCATTATTTTGTATTCATAAATATTTTTTTGATGAATTATACCTGCATCTATTATTATTGATTCGTAAAACTTTTATGCCTCTCTTCCGGTTTTTGTAAACCTCTTTTTCAAATTTGGTATTGAAATCTTTAAATTTTTGATGTATAATCATGTAGCGGAAGTTAGTGTGTATATTTTATGCAATTTCTGCGTTCTGTATTTTTTGCTTTATTACAGCCGAACAACCGAAAAATTAAACGCTGGAGTAGCGCAGTTGGTAGCGCAACTGATTCGTAATCAGTAGGTCGAGGGTTCAAGTCCCTTCTTCAGCTCCATAACAAAAACCGCATCAGAAAGCCGTTTTCAGGCTCTTTGGTGCGGTTTTTATTTGTTTATTTTTGCCGTAAAATATTGCGAAATATCGCATAATATTGCTTAAATATTAGTCAAATGTCAGTCAAAAAGCAGCAATCACATCAATCACACATATATACCTAACACATTATGCATATAAAACTAAAAGCACCCTGCATTCTGCAAAGTGCTTTAAAAATTACTCTTTCGTATTCGTTTTAGCCGGATTTTTAATCATTCTGCCGTTGACGAAGATGTAGTCATCATCGGAGTTTGCGTTTTCGACTGCTTCGGTTTCACGCTGAACTTCTTCTTCCGTAAGGACATACTGCACATTATCACCTGTAAAGTAACCGACAGACTCCTGCACGCCTTTTGCGATTACGGATACTATTATATAGGTTGCAATCATCGGGTAGAAAATTACCGAGAGAGCAACTGCAATAACAAGCATTGCACCCTTTGCATAGATTACTGCGAGGAATACTGCGAATGAAACTATTACGACAAGCACAAGTGCTACAATATTTCTGAGAATTTTACCGAAAATCAACAGGAGTGAATTTTTATAAATGTCACGGAGTCTGAGGTCATAGGTAATTGTTAGCAGGGGTACATAGAACAGCATAATCAGCATTGCAATTGAGAACACTATATATATGGTAAAGACAGAGCCGTAAACGATGTCTGTCTGAGCAAGTGTTCCGTAATAGAGAATTGCAAAAAACGAACATGCTACTATGAGGTAAGCGACAAATCCGTTGAAGATTGATTTTTTCAGATTTTCACGAAATGCCTGTACAAAAGTTTTGAAAACATTTACATCCTCTTTTTCAACCGAAATTTTGCGGATTACCATTACAAGTCCGGAATAGAACGGCATCGCAGGAATTATACCCAAGCTCCATAATATTACATTGTTGAATCCGGACAGAAAGCTTATGAGAATGAATATTCCGGAAAATACGGCAAACGGAATTGAGTACATCAATCCAGCAAATAACAGCTTAGGAAATCGGGTGAAAAATCGTGCAAGTGATGATTGATTGAAATTTTTCATAATTGCTAAATTAACCTTCTTAAAAAACAAATTTGACATAATTTTAGCACAAAGCGCTTGTCATTTTCAATAGAATGACCATATTTGACAGGTTACAATATTGTAACTTTAATGTTGCTTTAATATTTCTTATTTGACAAATAAGTCACAAAACTCAGATAAAATGCGGTTATTTTTTGTTTGATTTTGATTACATTTGGTTAATACCTTCGTTTTGACTAATCACAGAGAAATTTTTTAAAAAAATCTATTGTATTTTCATAAATAGTGTGTTATGATTGTGGCAATAGAGAGAACACAGAATGTTGTTCTCTCGCCAATATCCGGGTTTAGCGGATAAATATTTTTAATTAAGGTGAAAGCTATGAAAAAATCAACAATCAAAAGAGCTGCAGCTCTTGCAGTTGCAGGTATGATGACTGCTACTGCTCTTGCAGGCTGCGGCGGTTCTTCATCATCAGGATCAAAAGATGATTCAAGTGCAGCAGGCAACGCAAAAAACGGTAAAGTTTACTATCTTAACTTTAAGCCTGAGCAGGACAAGGATTGGCAGGCTCTTGCTAAGAAGTACACGGAAGAAACAGGTGTTGATGTAACTGTTAAGACAGCTGCCGAGGGTACTTATGAGTCAACACTTACAGCAGAAATGGACAAGGACAACGCTCCTACACTCTTCCAGGTTAACGGTCCTGTAGGTCTTGCAAACTGGAAAGACTATTGTGCAGACCTCAGCTCATCAGAAATTTACAATCAGCTTACTTCAAAGGATTATGCGCTTGAAGAAGACGGCAAGGTTTACGGTATTGCTTATGTAATTGAAACATACGGCATTATCTACAACAAGACTCTTCTCCAGAAGTATTGCGATTCTGACTTTGCTTCGGTTAAGAAGATTGAAGACATCAACAGCTTTGAGAAGTTAAAGACTGTAGCCGATGAAATCCAGAAGAATAAGGATAAGCTCGGCGTTAAGGGTGCGTTCACATCAGCAGGTATGGATTCTTCATCCGACTGGAGATTCAAAACTCACCTTGCTAACCTTCCTATCTACTTTGAGTACAAGGATAAGGGCATCAAATCAACAGACGCTATCGAGGGTAAATACCTTGAAAACTATAAGAACATCTGGGATCTCTACATCAAAGATTCAACATGTGATCCTGCAGACCTCGCAAGCAAGAAGGTACAGACGCTGAAACTGAGTTCACATCAGGCGAAGCAGTATTCTTCCAGAACGGCAGCTGGGAATATTCAACAGTTACCAAGGCAGGTATGAAGGACGACCAACTCGGCATGCTCCCGATTTACATCGGCGTAGGCGATGAAGCTAATCAGGGTCTTTGCACAGGTTCAGAGAACTACTGGTGTGTAAACAACAAGGCAAGTGCTGACGATCAGGCAGCTACTCTTGAATTCTTGAACTGGTGTGTAACAAACAAAACAGGTACATCTGCTCTTGCTGATGATATGGGCTTTGTAATTCCTTTCAAGAATGCTAAGGAAGCAACCAATGTATTTGTTAAGATTGATAACGAGCTCACAGCAGCAGGCAAAACTCCTGTAAGCTGGAACTTCACAACAATGCCAAGTGAAGATTGGAAAAACGGTGTTGGCACAGCTCTTACACAGTATGCAGCAGGCACAGGCGACTGGGATGCTGTTAAGACTGCATTCGTACAGGGCTGGAAAACAGAATATGCAAAGGCTAACGGCTGATTGTAAGATTTCTGTTTTAATTTAACAGGTTCGGTAGGGGGGCGGCATTCCGCCCCCCTTTCTTATGAACGGAAAGGCAAAATATTATGTTTAGAAAACCTAAAAGAAAAATTTATTTTCTTATATTTGTTCTTCCTACTCTTGCTGCTTTCCTTATAGGTTTTGTATATCCGTTCTTTAACGGCATTTACCTTTCATTCTGTAAATTCAGAACAACAAGCGATGCAGTATTCATCGGGTTCGGAAACTATGTCAAGGCCTTTCAGAATGAGGGCTTTTTACATTCATTCTGGTTTACGGTACTGTTTGTTATAGTATCGGTTATACTCATTAACCTCATTGCGTTTTTTGTGGCGTATGCACTCACGCTCGGAATCAGGGGTTCAAATGTATTCAGAACTGTTTTCTTTGTCCCTAACCTTGTAGGCGGTATTATTCTCGGCTACATCTGGCAGTACATTTTTAACGGTATTCTTCAGTATTACGGAACAAACCTTGCGCTTAACGCAAACTTCGGCTTCTGGGGACTTGTAATTCTTATGTGCTGGCAACAGGCAGGTTATATGATGATTATTTACATTGCCGGTTTCCAGAGCGTACCTCATGATCTTTATGAGGCGGCTAAAATTGACGGTGCAGGCAAAAAACAGTTGCTTACAAATGTAACATTGCCGATGATGATGCCTTCCATCACAATCTGCACATTCCTTACACTTACAAACTCATTTAAGCTGTTCGACCAGAACCTTGCCCTCACAGGCGGTGCTCCGGGTATTGTATCACAGGGAAGCGGTACAATGGTTTATCAGACGGAAATGATGGCTCTCAATATTTATCATACATTCTATGCAAACCAGAATTCTCGTGGCGTAGGTCAGGCTGAGGGCGTTATCTTCTTCGTAATTGTTGTTATCATTGCCCTTATTCAGCTTTACTTCACAAGAAGAAAGGAGGTTCAGCAGTAATGGCAAAAGTTGCAGCAAAGGCTAAGGATAGGCCTGTAAAGAAAAAACAAACCGTAGGAATGAAAATTTTAACAATTCTCTTCTCTATTGTGTCAGTGTTCTATGTTGCTCCCGTTTTCATTGTACTGATGAACTCCTTCAAGAGCAATGCGGCAATCAGCCGTGCAATCTTTGAATTTCCGAATGCAAACAGTTTTCAGGGCTTTCAAAGCTATATGACAGGTATGTTCCACGGCAACTATCCGTTCTGGAAGTCAATTGTATGGAGCTTCTTCATTACAATCGGCGGTGTTGTGCTTATTCTTTTCTGCACATCAATGTGTGCGTGGTACTTACAGCGTTCAAATTCTCGTATATGCAAAATCATCTACTATTTCTGCATTTTCTCAATGGTTATTCCTTTCCAGATGGTAATGTTTACCCTCTCAAAGACAGCCGACAGTCTCAAGCTTACAACTCCGTGGGGTATTTTGATTATATACCTCGGATTCGGAGCAGGACTCGCGGTATTTATGTTCTCGGGATTTGTTAAATCAATTCCTGTTGAAATTGAGGAAGCCGCAGATGTTGACGGAGCAGGTCCTTTGAGAACATTCTTCGGTATTGTTCTTCCGATTATGAAACCTACTTTTATTTCGGTTGCAATCCTTGAAACAATGTGGATTTGGAACGACTACCTTCTCCCCTATCTTATTCTTGATATGGATTACAAAACTATTCCGATTCACATTCAGTATCTTAACGGCAGTTACGGTCATACGGACACAAGTGCTATTATGGCGCTTATCGTTCTGAGTATCGTTCCGATTATTATTTTCTACTTTGCCTGTCAGAAATACATCATCGAGGGTGTTGTTTCAGGCGCTGTAAAAGGTTAATCTTTCTTTCATTTTATTTTCAAAAGACGCTGTGTACATTATGCTACACAGCCGTCTTTTTTCTTGTATTTTTTCTCTTGTGTAGACAGTTTGTATAATGCAAAACAAATTATGCCCGAGCGTAACATTACAATTGTCTGTGTAATCCAACCGTATGAGCGTTCTTTGGACTCCCGAAAGTAATGATGCAATATTTTTTTGATATTACAAACTATCTACACGAACAGGGTACGGCGGCTCGCCGTGTGGGATTGTTCTTTAATAGAATTATACTGCATACAAAAAATCGGGCAATCGTGATGACTGCCCGATATGCGGAAATTTTATGTGTTAACTTTTACCGTAATAAATCAGATTGAATGAAGAACAGGCTCACCGTTTTCGGCTGTAAGGTGCATTGCAGTAACACCGCCTGCACCTGCCTCAATCATTGCGTTTGCAATTTTCTCCTCAACCTCTCTGCGAATTGTGTTTCTGAGGTCACGAGCACCGCTTGCACCGTTGCATGACTTTTCTGCAAGGAGCTGACAAACCTTTTCGTCAAATGTGAACTTGATGTGCTTTTCCTCAAGAGTCGGTACATACTCAGAGAGCATAAGGTCTGCAATCTTAACAAAATCGTCCTTTTTAAGGCTGTTGAATACGATAACCTCGTCAACTCTTGCGATAAATTCGGGACGGAGGAACTCGGAAAGTGCCTTCATAATCTTTTCTTTTGAGGCATCTTCTTCAGTCTTGCCAAAGCCTAATGCGCTGTCCTTTGATGCAGAACCGGCATTTGATGTCATAATGATAACAGTATTTTCAAAGTTTACTGTTCTGCCGTGAGCGTCTGTAACTCTGCCCTCGTCAAGAATTTGGAGCAAAATATTGAGAACATCGGGATGAGCCTTTTCGATTTCATCAAAGAGGAGAACCGAATAAGGTCTGCGGCGAACTTTCTCCGTTACCTGTCCTGCCTCATCGTAACCGACATATCCGGGCGGTGAACCGATAATTTTAGAAACCGAATGTTTCTCCATAAATTCACTCATATCAAGTCTGATAAGAGTTTCGGGGGTATCGAAAAGTTCCTTGCTGAGAACCTTTACAAGCTCTGTTTTACCGACACCTGTAGGACCTACAAAGATGAACGATGCAGGTCTGCGGCGAGGTGAAATCTGAACTCTGCTTCTTCTGATTGCAGATGCAAGAGCCTTTACAGCCTCGTCCTGACCGATAATTTTCTTTTTAAGCTCGTTCTCAAGGTTGGCAAGCTTTGAAAGCTCATTTTCTTTGATTCTTGATGCGGGGATACCTGTCCAGAGTTCGATGACCTTGGCGATATCCTCCTCTGTAACCTTTGAAACGAGAGTTTCGGGGTCAATTTCTTTAAGGTCGCTGTCAATTCTTGCAAGGCTTGTGTTGACCTCGGCAAGCTGTTCATAGTTTACCTCATCGGCATTTGTAAGAGCGTCCTTTCTGATGAGAAGCTTCTGTCTTTCATCCTCAAGCTTATCGTGACGCTCCATGCTCTTGTTGCGGAGAGCGGCACAGGCACAGCTTTCATCAAGAAGATCGATTGCTTTGTCAGGAAGAAAACGGTCTGTTATGTATCTTTCGGAAAGGACAACCGTCTTGCGAACGATATCATCATCAACAATTACACGGTGATGTGCCTCATAATAGCCTTTTACGCCTGCGATAACATCAATTGACTGAGCAATTGTAGGCTCGCCGACCTTTACGGGCTGAAATCTTCTTTCAAGAGCAGAATCCTTTTCGATATATTTTCTGTATTCGTTGAATGTTGTAGCGCCGATGACCTGAACTTCACCCCTTGAAAGAGCCGGTTTGAGGATATTTGCGGCATTCATTGTACCCTCGTTGTCACCTGTGCCGACAAGGCTGTGAACCTCATCAATAAAGAGAATTATGTTGCCGTTCTCCTTGATTTCGGAAACAAGTCCTTTGATTCTGCTTTCAAACTGACCTCTGAACTGAGTGCCTGCAACAAGTGAGGTGAGGTCAAGAAGCTGAATTTCCTTGTTTTTAAGTCTTTGAGGAACATTTCCTGCGGCAATGCGGAGAGCAAGCCCCTCTGCAATAGCGGTTTTACCTACACCTGGTTCACCGATGAGGCAAGGATTGTTCTTTGTTCTTCTTGAAAGAATCTGAATTACACGCTCAATCTCGCTGTCTCTGCCGACAATGCGGTCGATTTTGCCCTCTCTCGCCTTGCGTGTGAGGTCTTCACAGTAAAGATTGATGTGCTTTCTGTTCTTTTCTTTTTCTCTTTTTTGCCCTTTTTATTATTATCCTGATTTGTCGCATTGTTGTTCTGTCCGCCGAACATACTGTTGAAAAATGCAGGAAATGCAGGTGCACCGTGTGAGAAGTCATCATCCTCACTGCCGTCACCGTCTTTAGCAAAATCGCCCATCTGCTCGGCAAGGTTATCCGCACCAAGCTGTTCCATAAGCTGCGACATATCGCCGTCACCCATACTGTTCATGAGGGTGTTCATCTGATCCTGAACATTTTCAAGGTCCTCATCCGAGATACCCATTTTGCTGATAAGATCCTCAACCGGCTTGATTCCAAGCTCTTTTGCACAGGTAAGGCAATAACCTGCCGTTGGGGCATCTTTGGAATTATTATTTGAAACGAAAACAACCGCAGGCCGTTTTCCGCATCTTGTACAAAGCATAGCATACTCCTTTTTAGGACACCAAATTGCACATTTGCTGTCATGGTAATATAAGAATTATACAACTGTTTAACAAATAATTCAATATTTATTTGTCGGAATTTATTTATTTTAATGTCAGCTGTCTTTTTAAGTGATTCGTTGTACTCCTTAATCATTGCAAAATAGATTTTGCCGTAACGATACAAAGCGTATAGCATGGATGCGGCTGTAACCGAAAGCAATATCAAATCAAGCACCATATTTTCGTAGGCAAAAAAGGCCTTGAGAAATACGATAAGACATACGGAAAAGTAGAAAATAATTGTTCCGACCTTTCCGTACCAATTGCAGAAGGCGGAGTGAGTCTTTTTTTGATTAAATCGGCACCCCCGAGGAGCATAATAAGGTCTTTGACCAGAAGTGTTACAAGAATCGGAAGAACCATAGGCACATAAATCACCATACAGATAACGACAGCAAAAAGCGTTACCTTGTCTGCAATGGGATCAAGGATTTTTCCGAGAGGAGTTACCTGATTGAGTTTTCTGGCAGCCATTCCGTCAAAGCAATCGGAAAGCCCCGACAAACCTATACATATTGCCGCATATATATACTGTTCCGCAAGGAAAAAATATACAAACGGGATTATAAGCACAAATCTTACATAAGTTATAATATTAGGTATAGTAACCAAATCGGATGTTTTAAAGCTCCACACATCTTTTTCTTTTTCCATCACTGTTCCCTCCTGTTTCTTCATTCAGACTGCAACGCTGAAAAATTTAAAAACAGCACCCGAAATCATCGGGTTATTAAGCATTTCGGGATTTGAAAACTCAAGCACTCCCGAAAAGATATTAACGGCAAAAAACACAAGGATTGCCGCCTCCGCTAGTCCCAACACACCGCCGAGAAGCTTATTAATCTGTTTCACCACGGGTATTTTAAACACTCTTGCAAGTTTTTTAACAAGAATTTTTATAATTATAAAGATAATTATTGATATAACTACACCGATAACCAAGCGGAACATTCCTGTGATAACCGGCTGAATAAGATTTTCCACCGAAGTTGATACCGCCGCTGCGGCAGAGTTCGGAACCTGAAAATCGTTTGTATAGACACTTGAATCCAATCCGAAAATTGAAAGGAAGAATCCGAGCATTCCCATAACCCAGTTTGGCAAAGCCGAAAAACTGTTTGCAATGGCTGAGTTGATGCCTGAGTGTCAATCATTTGTTGCAGATTTGTTGTTAAGGTCTGCTGAACAAATGCCGTATAAACCCACGATGCAAGAAAATTTGAAATGTGATATGCAAGAAAGCCCGTGAGAGCCACACCTGCAACATTGAGAATTGTAATTGCTATGCCACGCTTGAAATCAATAAAAAACAAAAGCGCAAACACGGCAATAATAATTATATCTGCAACCAAATTTATTACTCCTGTTTTGAAGTTTGAGCGTATCGTCGCTCGATACACTGTCAAGGTCAATAAACCTAATTTGATTTACGCTGAGAATGTAAGCGGTGTAGTCCGAGGCAAGCACAATCTTTTTTGAACCGGTTCCCGAATTTGTCGAATAAAGCAAATCGCCATTTTGATTATAACCGTAAACAACATTTCCGTCAAGGATTGCAACCGTACCCTTGTAGACAGAAAGCGAATCGGCTTTGTGTTCGGTATTTATTGTGTACTGTGCCTCGCCGTTACTGTTATAGCTTATGAGAGCAACACTTCTTCCGTCACCGCTCCTTGAAAGAGCCATTGTATAGGTTGATGTATCTGTGTTAAAGCAGTAATTTGAAAGAGTTTTGTCCTCATAGCTTACTGTTTTGTAATTCTTTTCACCTTTTTTAACAATATAGCTTGCCTGTGAGCCCACAAGGACCGCCGTATCTGAGGTCAGATACTTGCAATCAAGCACGCTGTCACCCGAAATTTTGTAGGTTGAAACAGGCTTTTCCTGTGAAAAATCAAGCACATAAACGCCCGTTACCGCTGAACCCTTATCACTTGACACACCTGTGGCAACGCAACCGGAGCCGTCCTTGTTAATTGCTACCGATGTTATATAATACTCTGAAAAAGAATATTTGTAAATTCTGTTATTATTTTTGCTGTAGGCATACAGCGTTGTAAGATAACCGTTGTCCTCGGTAACAAGACAGTATGTACCGTTTGAGGCAACATCACCTGTGTATATTTTATTTTCGGCATTGCCTGAGTAAAGCGTTTCGTCAAAACTGCTTATCTCATAGCTTGCACTGCCGATTCCGTATGTGAGAAATCTGTTTTCATTGTTTTTCATTACGGGATTTGAATGTGTAAGCTGAAGTCGTGCAACCTCTGTACCCGAATTTGTAAGGGTTACGAACGAGGTGTCCGACGCATACACGGCATGTCCCTGTGACACTGCAAAGTTGCCAGATGAAACCTCGGAACCGATAATGTCAACGGGATAGCCGTGACCGGCATTTCCGAGTACATCATAAGTCCACCAGTTTGAGATGTTCTCCCATGTGAGCTTGTCACGGTTTGCAAAGGCAAAAACTATAAGTCCTGCCGCATGGCAATACACGCACCGAGTACGATTTTCTTGACAGCCTGCGGCGACATTTCGGTTTTTTCCTGTTCATAATCGTCAAGAGGCATATCCTCATAGCTCATTACGTCTCTGTCGGTTTTATGTGTCTTTCGTTTTGAATAATGTCCTTTAAATTTTTTAAACATCAGCGTTCACTCCTTTTTGTGAACTGTTATCATTTTCATAATTCACACGATTCAGGTACAATCCGCAAGCCTGTGCGGTGGGACCCGAATATTTTCTGTTTTTCTTTTCTATAATGGAGGGGATTTCATCTGGAGCAATTTTACCCTGCTGAATCCTGAGAAGTGTTCCCACCATAATACGAACCATATTATACAAAAAGCCGTCAGCCTCAACCTTCATTGTAACAAGGTCGCCCTCACGGGTTACCGAAAAGGCTTTTACATTTCTGGTCATATCCCCTTTTTCACGGTTATCAAGCGTGCAAAAGGAAGTGAAATCGTGTCTGCCGACATATGCCTGAGCGGCTTTGTCAAGCAGATTTTCGTCAATTTTGTATCTGTAATGAAGTGCGTATCCGTCAAGAAACGGATTTCGCACCTCGCTGTTCCAGATTTTGTAGATATATTCCTTGCTTGTGCAGGAATAGCGGGCGTGAAAATCGGGTGCAACCTCTTTGCAGTCAAGAACCGCAATGCTTAGCGGCAGCCAGCGGTTAAGCGCCGCCTTGAGCCTTTCGGGCTTTATGGGATGCTCTGTTTTAAGGCTGATGCAGTACATATTTGCGTGAACTCCGCTGTCTGTGCGACTGCATCCCTTTACATCAAAGTCATTGCCGATAATCTTTGAAAGAGCAGTTTGAAAAGCCTCCTGAACCGTCATTGCGTTCTGCTGAATCTGCCAGCCGTGGAACTCTTTTCCGTCATATGAAATTGTGAGAAGAAGATTTCTTAAACTGCCGCAGGCAGGAATATGTTGCATAAAATCACTCCGCCGATTAGAAAGTGCGACCATTACAAAAGATACATAGTCACGCTTTGCCATATGAATAGTTTTCATTCGTGTTCTTCCTGTTCCGCCACGGTAGCAACGGCACTCCATAGCTGTTGCAAGCTCATAGGCTCTTCTGAATGCCGAAACAAAAAGCGGAATAAGAATAGGGATAAACGCCTTTACCCTCTGAATAATATTACCCGACTCCATATCGGCACCTCGTGCCTTTTGAGCCTGAGTAATTTTGTCGGTTTCTTCAAGAAGTGTGGGAACAAATCTTAAAGCAAGCGACATCATCATTGCAATCTCATGAACGGGAAAGTGCAGTTTTGCAAGCGGCTTCATCAGTCTTTCGATTGCGTCCGTAAGCTCTGTCGGAGAGGTTGTGAATGTAAGACAGGAGCTTGCAAGGATAAGACAGATGATTCTTACCGAAACAAAAATTGCTCTGTTAATGCCGTTTAAGGTAATTTTGAAAATTCCCCATTGTACAAGCGGATCACCCGAACCATAGAACACATTGAGAATTGAGGTTACTATTATAATAAATATAATTACCTTCATGCTTTTGAAATAGAACTTTGCAGGCACCTTGCTTGCCGCAACAAAAAGTGCGGTAAAAAGCACAACAAGCGCAAGCGAAGCATAATTAAAAGTACAGAAAATAATTACGAGAAATCCGACAAGCATAATCAGCTTTGCACGGGGATCACATTTGTGGATTACGCTGTTCGCAGGAAAATACTGACCGAACGCAACATCTCTTACCATATTTTACCCTCCTTGTCAAGCAGTGAGGAAATACAGTCCATTGCCTCATCAACAGTAAGTATTCCTTCGGGAACATTAAAACCTTTTTCACGCAGTTCAAGCATAATCTTTGTTATCTGCGGTACTCGAAGTCCTATTTTTTCAAGCTCTCGTCCCTTTGAGAAAACTTCTTTCGTCTTATCAAACATAACGAGGTTTGACTTGTTCATAACGATTATCTTATCGGCAACCCTTGCAATGTCTTCCATGCTGTGAGATACAAGGATAACAGTGTTTTTGCGTTCCTTGTGATACTGCACAATCTGGCTCAACAGCACATCTCTGCCCATAGGATCAAGACCTGCGGTCGGTTCGTCAAGAACGAGAACCTCGGGATTCATTGCTATAACGCCTGCAATTGCCGCCCTTCTCTTTTCACCGCCCGAAAGGTCGAACGGAGATTTTTCAAGAAGTTCATCTTTAAGTCCGGTAAATCTTGCAGCGTCATTTACCGCTTTTTCAAGCTCTGCACCGCTCTTGCCCATATTCGTAGGGCCGAATGCGATATCCTTGGCAACGGTTTCTTCAAAAAGCTGATATTCGGGATACTGAAATACCATTCCGACTTTGAAACGGATTTTTCTGATATCCTTGGGATTTGCCCAGATATCCTCGCCATCAAGAAGAACCTGTCCCGAAGTTGGTTTCATAAGTCCGTTGAGCATTTGAACAAGTGTTGACTTGCCCGAGCCCGTGTGTCCCATAATACCGATAAACTCGCCTTTTTCAATTGAAAGGCTCAAATTATTGACAGCGGTTTTCTCAAACGGAGTGCCTGTTCCGTAAACATAGCTTAAATTTTTCAGTTCAAGCACCTTGCTCATGACAGCACCTCCTCAAGCATTTTTACACATTGCTCTGCATTGAGAGGAAGTTTGTCAAATTTCACTCCGCACCCCCTGAGTCTGTATGCAAGCTCTGTTGCCTGCGGAACATCAAGACGGTGCTTTTTGAGCAGCTCCGCCTGAGAAAAAACATCTTCGGGTGTACCCTGAGTGAGGATTTTTCCTGCGTCCATAACGACAACTCTGTCGGCAAGGACTGCCTCTTCCATATAGTGTGTGATGAGGACAACCGTCATATTCTTTTCACGGTTGAGTTTTAAAAGCGTTGTCATTACCTCGTCACGGCCGTTAGGATCAAGCATTGCCGTAGGTTCGTCAAGAACTATGCATTGCGGCTGCATCGCAAGAATTCCCGCAATTGCAATACGCTGTTTCTGACCGCCCGAAAGCTTGAACGGAGCGTGTTCACGGTAATCGTACATATCAACGGCTTTGAGGGCATCGTCAACCCTCTGTCGAATCTCCTTTGGCGGTATTCCGAGGTTTTCGGGACCGAATGCAACATCTTCCTCAACAACGCTTGCAACAAGCTGGTTGTCGGGATTTTGAAGTACAAGTCCCACTTTTTCTCTTATGTCATATGTCTTGTTTTCATCTGATGTGTCATCTCCGTCAACATACACTTTGCCCTTATCCGGCAATAGCATTGCGTTGAGATGTTTTGCAACAGTTGACTTTCCGCATCCGTTGTGACCGAGAAGGGCAACAAATTCACCCTTTTCGATATTGAGAGAAACACCGTCAACCGCATTTTTGTACGGCTGACCGCTTTCAATGTCGGAATATGAAAAGCTGATGTTGTCAAGTGAAATAAAGCTCATTTATTATTTCTCCCATATTGCGGTTGAGCCGCACGGCAATACAAGTCCCGTGTCGCTCACCTTCAGTCCTATTTCATCGCTTGATACTTTTCCGCCGAAGTCCTTCTGCAAAAGAACTCCGAGCAAATACTCCATTACAGCGGGAGAAAGTCCCGTTGTGTAGGAATTGAGAATGAAAAACAGCGGATTGTCTGAGAGAACCTGTTTGCACAGGGTTACGAGTGAATAAAGCTGTTCTTCAAGTTTCCAGACCTCACCGCCCGGACCTCTGCCGTATGACGGAGGATCCATAATGATTCCGTCATACCTGTTGCCACGGCGGATTTCACGCTGTACAAATTTTACGCAATCGTCAACGAGCCAACGGACAGGTCTGTCGGCAATACCGCTTGATGCGGCATTTTCCTTTGCCCACTGAACCATTCCCTTTGATGCGTCAACATGGCAAACGGTTGCACCTGCGTTCATACACGCAAGAGTTGCACAGCCTGTGTAACCGAAAAGGTTGAGAATTTTAAGCGGTCTGTTTTCGTTTTTAATTTTTCTGCAGCAAATCCCAGTTAACTGCCTGTTCGGGGAACACACCCGTGTGCTTGAAACCCATAGGCTTGATGTTGAAAACGAGGTCGCCGTAATTTACAGTCCAGCGGTCGGGAACTTTTTTGTACTGCTCCCAACTTCCTCCGCCACGATTTGAGCGGTGATAACGGGCATGTGCCGAATACCAAAGAGGATTTTTCTTTTCGCTTGACCAGATAATCTGCGGATCGGGACGGATAAGGATTATATCTCCCCATCTTTCAAGTCTTTCCCCGTCAGAGGTATCTATAAGTTCATAATCTTTCCATTTATCAGATAATCGCATTATGCAAGTCTTTCCCTTACTACCTGTGCGGCTTCTTCCGCAAGGTTCTGAATTTCTTCGAGGTTTTCGCCCTCGAGCATTACTCTTACGAGAGGTTCTGTTCCCGACACACGAACAAGGATTCTGCCTCTGTCACCGAGGATTTCGCTAACTCTTTCGATTTCAGCCTTGATTTCCCTGTCTGTATAGAATGAGAGCTTGCCCTCTCTGCTGACCTTTACATTAATGAGCACCTGCGGCAAACGCTCCATAATCTTTGCAAGCTGACTGAGCTTTTCGCCTGTTCTCTTCATAATGCTGAGAATCATTGCACCTGAAAGCTGACCGTCGCCTGTTGTTGCATAGTCAAGCAAAATGATGTGACCGCTCTGCTCGCCGCCGATATTGTAGCCCTCCTGCATCATAGCCTCAAGAACATATCTGTCGCCAACCTTTGTTGAAACAAAATGCATATCGTTTTCTTCGCAGAACTTGTTAAAGCCCATGTTTGTCATAATTGTTCCGACAACGGCATTCTTTTTGAGTACGCCTCTCTGCTTCATATCATTTGCACAGATTGCAATAAGATAATCGCCGTCAACAAGGCTGCCGTTTTCGTCAACCGCAAGACATCTGTCGGCGTCACCGTCAAATGCAAGACCGCATGAAAGCTTGTGTTCACGAACATACTTCTGCAATTTGCTCATATGAGTTGAACCGCAGTCACGGTTGATGTTCACACCGTCAGGCTCGTCAAAAAGCATATGAACCTTTGCACCAAGCTTTGTGAAAAGCTTTTCGGCTGTTCTTGAAGAAGAACCGTTTGAGCAGTCAAGGGCGATTTCCATACCCTCAAAGTCGCAGTCAACTGCCGAAACAAGGTGGTCAATATACAAATCAGCCGCCTCTGTATCATATGTTACTCTGCCGATATTTTCATCTGTTGCGGATGCATACGGAACAACATGGTCAAGTACGATTTCTTCAATTCTGTTTTCGAGGGCATCGGGGAGCTTGCATCCGTCAGAACTGAATTTTGATACCGTTAAATTCAAACGGGTTGTGTGATGCGGAAATCATAATACCTGCGTCGGCATTGTATTTGCCTACAAGATAAGCAACCGCAGGAGTAGGAACTACCCCGAGAATATGAACATTTGCACCTACCGAGCAAAGTCCTGCAATAAGTGCGCCCTCGAGCATATCGCCCGAAAGTCTTGTGTCCTTACCGATTAAAATTGTTGGGTGTTCAACCTCATCGCTGATAAGAACCATTGCCGCCGCTCTGCCTATATTCATTGCAAGTTCGGGTGTAAGCTCTGCGTTTGCAACACCTCTTGCACCGTCTGTACCGAATAATCTTCCCATTATATATATTCCTCCGTTAAACAATTTGTAGATTGTAAATTTTCAAAACTGCAATTTTCGGTATAACCCAAGTAAAAGCTTTGCACTCTGTTGAATTATACACTCATATTGTGACTGATTTATGACTCCCTGTCACCAAAGAGAGTCGGCTGTGTTGGCTGTGCATTTACAACGCCCTTAGGAAATTCACAACCGAGATGCTTGCAAGCCTCGGCAGTTATGCATCTGCCCTCGGTGTTCTGCTGACAAAACCTATCTGCAAAAGATACGGTTCATAGACATCCTCGATTGTTACAGCCTCTTCACCGATTGCCGCCGCAAGTGTTTCAAGTCCGACAGGACCGCCGTTGTAAAAACGAACGATTGCCTCAAGCATTCTTCTGTCGTTGCGGTCAAGACCGAGTTCGTCAATTTCGAGTCTGTCAAGTGCTGTCCTTGCGGTTTCAAGTGTGATGACGCCGTTTGACATAACCTGTGCAAAGTCACGCACACGCTTTAAAAGTCGGTTTGCAATTCGTGGTGTTCCCCTTGAACGGGACGCAATTTCAAGCGCACCGTCATGTTCAATTTTTATTCCGAGGATTCCGGCACTTCTTTCAACAATCTGTGCAAGCTCCTCGGGAGTATAGAGTTCAAGTCTTAACACCACACCGAAACGGTCACGCAAAGGAGCGGTCAGCTGACCTGCTCTTGTGGTTGCTCCGACAAGTGTAAATTTTGGCAACGGCAGATGATACGAAGCCGCCATCTGACCTTTACCCGTGATGATGTCAATTGCAAAGTCCTCCATTGAAGGGTAAAGTATTTCTTCAACGGAACGGCTCAGTCTGTGAATTTCGTCAATAAAAAGCACATCGCCCTCGTTAAGGTTGGTAAGCAATGCCGCAAGGTCGCCCGGCTTTTCAATTGCAGGGCCTGAGGTTATTCTCATTGACACACCGAGTTCATTCGCAATGATTCCCGAAAGAGTTGTTTTACCGAGTCCCGGAGGGCCGTAGAGCAGTACATGGTCAAGGGTTTCGCCTCTGATTTTTGCCGCCTCGATAAAAACCTTGAGGTTTTCCTTTGCCTTTTCCTGTCCTATGTATTCCGAAAGTGTTTTCGGTCGCAGAGGGTTGTCGCTCTCTGCCGTATCTTCGGGAATTTCGGAAGTATCGGTTATTCTGTTTTCAAAATCAAATTCATCCGAGAATTCCATTTTACTCATATATTACTGTCTTCCCATCTGTTTTAATGTGAGCGAAATAAGCTGTTCAACAGGCAAGGCGCTGTCGAGTGTTGCGAGTACGGGCGAAACATCCGAAGGAGAATAACCCAAAACTCCGAGTGCCTCGATTGCTTTCGGAACATTTCCCGTTGAAACATTCACGCTGTTCTGTGCCGCCTGTGCAAAGGAACTGTCCTCTTTAGCCGCTTTTGCAAGCTTGTCCTTGAGTTCAAGAACAATTCTCTGTGCAATTTTTTTGCCTATTCCCTGTGCTCTTGTAATTGTTTTGAGGTCATCGGAGGCAATCGCCATTGCAACCTGTTCGGGACTGAGCTCCGACAAAACCGCAAGTCCTGCCTTTGGACCTACACCGCTTACGCTGATGAGGTTTTTAAAGGTTTCAAGCTCTGCCTTTGTTGCAAAGCCGAAAAGGTCAACCGCATCTTCCCTTACATTAAGGTAGGTGTAGAGCGTTACCTCTGTGTTAAGCTTTACGGCTTTGAGTGTGTTCATTGTTGTCTGGCACATATAGCCGACACCGCCGCACTCTACTACCGCCGCATTTGATTCTATTGCAATAAGTTTTCCTCTTACGGAATAAAGCATATTTAAAGTCCCTTTCCGTACATTACTCTTCTGAGCTGTGAGCCTGCCGCCTGTGTGTGACAGATTGCAATTGCAAGTGCGTCACAGGTATCATCGGGTTTCGGAATTTCTTTCAGCTTTAAAAGCCTTGCGGTCATTTCCATAACCTGTGGTTTTTTAGCCTTGCCGTATCCCGTTACAGCCGTTTTGACCTGAAGAGGAGTGTACTCAAAGATTGGTATTTTAAGTTTTTGTGCCGCAAGCAGGGTTACTCCCCTTGCCTGGGCAACATTGATAGCCGTTTTCTGATTGTTCTGAAAGTAAGTTTTTCGATTGCAAGGGCGGTCGGGCGACATCTGTTGAGAATAGCATAGGTTTCGTCATAGATGTACTCAAGCCGTTTGTTAAAATCAGTTCCGGCAACGGTTTCAATTGCACCGTAACCGAGAGTTTTATATGTATTCGATTGAAAATTGATTGCTCCCCAACCTACAATGGCATATCCGGGATCAATTCCAAACACTACCAAAACAATACCTCCGAAAAAATCCAAAAATGGCATAATAACATAGCTTAAAACATTATAACACACACAACTTATTTATCAATAAAATTATTCGTTAATCTGCGTATTCCGCTCAAAATGTACATAAGAAGCATTGAACGGCTGATTTACTCGGTTTTTTGCGTGTTATCGGTACGGCTGAGCGTGATTTTTGAACCGTTGTATGACAAATCAAGCTTTTTTCCGTGGGGAATATATTCAAAGGTGTAGTTTCGGTAAAGTTTCGGCACAAATATGACAAGCGTTGTATCATCGGCAACATATTTTCCGCAAAGCTCCGCCTTGTCTTTTCCGCTTATCATAATAAGGGACGCATTGCCACCGTCAAACGAAAGGTTAATCTTTCCGCCGCCGTCAAGCTCTGCACTCCAGTCTGTGCAGGTAAGCTCGTTTTGATATCCCGATGTGTCGGCACTGCATGAACAAAGCAGAAAACATAAGCAGATTAAAAGCAAAATGACAAATTTCTTCATAAAAACCGCCCTCACAGGTATATGATATTATTACAGGTTATTCATGAAATCAGAAAATTAGTACATATACCGTTGACGGTAGAAAACGAAATTTACAGTTTTGTTATAATTCTTGAAAAGCATAATTATTTTGTGTATATTGTATGGTGTGATTTTATGGAAAATTTTAAAAACGAGAACACGGAGGGATTGTTTTGCAACATGAGATAACCGAAAAGCATAATGTTTTTGAAGAAAACGGAGAGGTTATGTGTGCAGGCTGGGCAAGAACGCCTGTTTTTGAATATAACAGCGAACAGAGCAAAACAAGCGGAAAACACAGCGAAAGGGATTGCTATTTCATAAGCAACACAGAGGTATCGCTCTATCTTTCGGTTGAAAATTTGGGCATGGAATTTGCGGTAAAAATTGCGGTTGCCGACCTTAAAAGAGGCGGTGTGATTTATGATTGTGTTGTAAAGAAATTTGTTTTCAGCAAGAACGAGCTTCCCGAATCGGGCAGTTCGGGAGAGCTTTTGTACACGGACAAAAGGCTTCAACTGCAGTTGACAAACACACCGAACGGAAGATTTTTAAAATGTGATTTTATCGACTTTGGCGGCATAAAAAATCTTTACTTTAACATTAATCTCAAAAAGACAGCGGGCGAAAGTCTTAACGAAATTGCACCGTTTGAGAGAGACAGAAAATATTTTTATCTCAAACGCTTTGTTCCCAAATTTGTCGCAGGCGGAATTATCCGTGTTGGTGGTATGGAATATTCTTTAAACGAAACAACCACAAACGCTTACTTTGACTGGACACGCTTTTCAAAGCCGAGAAAGCATAATTATCAGAGATTAAGCTCCGACTGCTTTATTGACGGAAAACGCTTTTCCCTCTGTCTTGCAAGCAGAGTCGGTGACAACCGTTACGGCAACGAAAATTGCTTTTTCACAGACGGTCATCTTGTAAAATTGTCGCAGATAAATGTTAAAAGCACAGGCGGAAAGCTTGACAGACCGTGGTACTTTAAGGCGGGATATTCGGCAGTTGACATTACATTCAACCGTTCACCGTAAAAGGCGAGGCTATGGCGGCATATATGGACAAAACAACCGTAATTTTCGGCAGGCTCTACGGAGAATTAAAGAGAGTTGATATGGATAAGCCGTTAGTCCTCGATAATTCTCAGGCACACATTGTTCTGACGGAATTTTAAAAATAAAATCGGCAAAAATAAACACGGCAATCATTTCAGATAATGAACTGCCGTGTTTTAATTTTATAAAATAAAGTCGGGAAAACAATGCTTTGCATTAAGCAAGCTGTGTTCCCGACCGAAATTTTCAATTTTTCGTTTTCAATTTTTAATTTGTAAAATTACACTTCCCTGTTCGGGTCTGTGTTTTTCTGCTTAACAGGAGCTTTCGTAGCATCTTTGTCGGTAAATCTTGCAAAGATTGAAAGCGTTGTGAGAAAGCAGATAAGAATGTACAAAAGAAGTGCAATTACAGAAGCAAGGCTGATTGTATAGCTTACCATTGTGAGAATTGAAAGCACACCGAGCAGACAGCAGATGATTGAAACGATATTCTTCATATTGCGTTCTTTGTCAAGAGCGCAGAAGAAAAATCCTGCAATCGGGATAATGAAGAAAATCGGCATAAAGAGCGAATACTTAAAAACCGCATCATTTGAACCGCTGAGTCCCCATACAGACATAATATCAAATACGGAATAAGAATGGAGTACATTTTTTTCATCAATGTACTGGAAATACGGCAACGCACAGAGTACGATTTCAACGAGATAAAGCACGCAAAGTGTGATTCTTAATTTTTTTCTTGTTTTGTTTTCGGGCATTTTGAGCATTTTGTTCCTCCGAGATTTTTTTAAAATCATTTTTAAATCATCAATATGTTACATTGTAACACAAATTATTCAGTTGCACAATAGAAATTTTAGTGTTATAATTATGACTAATGTACACAAAGCACTGCATTCGTACATTGCTTTATTCTGTGCAAAAAGGAGATAATATAATGGGATATATAAATGAATCCGTAATTTACAATATTTATCCGCTCGGTTTTTGCGGAGCACCAAAGGAGAATGATTTCAAACAGGAATACAGACTTGACAAAATTTACGGCTGGATTGACCATATGAAGTCAATGTCGGTAAACGCACTTGTTTTCAACCCTGTTTTTGAAAGTTCAAAACACGGCTATGATACTATTGATTATAAAAAAATCGACTGTCGCTCGGTGATAACGAATCTTTCAAAAAATTTGCAAAACACTTCACGATAACGGCATCAGAATTATGCTTGACGGCGTTTTTAATCATGTGGGAAGAGATTTCTTTGCTTTCAAAGATGTTCAGCAGAACCGTGAAAATTCAAGATATGCGTCTTGGTTTGAAAATTTAAACTTTTGGAACAACAGTCCTTATAATGACGGTTTCAGCTATGAGGGCTGGGCAGGTTACTACGACCTTGTAAAGCTTAATCTCCACAATGACGAGGTAGTAAACTATCTTCTTGACTGTGCAAGATTTTGGATTGATGAGTTTGATATTGACGGACTTCGCCTTGATGCGGCTGACTGCATTGACATTGAATTTTTCAAGAAATTAAAAAATGTTTGCAAAGAGAAAAAGTCCGATTTCTGGCTCTACGGCGAGATTACCCACGGCGATTACAATCATTGGGCAAATCCCGATGTACTTGACTCGGTTACAAACTACGAATGCTACAAAGGCATTTATTCAAGCCATAATGACCACAACTATTTTGAAATTGCTCATTCTCTTAACAGACAGTTTGCTAACGGCGGTATTTACAGAAACATCTACACATATAATTTCGTTGATAACCACGATGTAAACCGTGTTGCAAGTATGCTTAAAGACAAAAATCATCTCAACAATGTTTACACAATGATGTATACAATGCCAGGAGTACCGTCAATTTACTACGGAAGTGAATTCGGCATTGAGGGTATGAGAACTGCCTACAGCGATTATGAGCTTCGTCCCTGTCTTGACCTTGATTCCATTCCGAATCCGAACTATGAACTTCTTGAGCATATCAAAAAACTCGGTGTAGTAAGACTTGCACTCGAAGCTCTCAAGTACGGCGATTTTGAAAACATAAATATTCAGAATGAAAAGCTTGTATACAGAAGAAAAACCGACAATCAGACTGTTTTTGTTGCATTCAACCTTACGGACCGTGTTGAAAGAATCGGTTTTGACACAGGCTGCAACGCAAAACTTACCGATGTTCTCAACGGCAACGAAGTTATTGATGTAAACGGTTACTATGAAATTGAAATGCAGCCGTATCAGTCAAGGATTCTTGTTGTTAATGACGGAAGTTTCAGGGTTGATTTCAATGCAGACAATACAGAATGCCGAAAAACTGAAATTGACGAAGCTCCTGCAAATGAAGAAACTTCAGTTAAAGCTGTTAAAACAGAAACTTGCTGTGAAAGCAATTCGGACAATGCCGAAAATACGACAAAAGAAATCAAGCCGGGTATTTACCTACATTTCAAGGGTGGCGAATATGAGGTTATCAACTTTGCAACCCACAGCGAAACAGGTGAAAAACTTGTAATTTACAGAAATCTCCACAACACAAGTGAAGTGTGGGCAAGACCTGTCGAAATGTTTGCCGAAAAAGTTGATGTTAACGGCAGAAAAACAGACAGATTTACTTTTATAGGTTGACAATAAGCGTAAGCAAATGATTAAAAAGACCGAATATATTTTTTATTTCGGTCTTTTTTGTGTAAAAATACTGCTTTTTAATCGTGATAACAAGATTTGACTATATTTTTTGCAAATAGTGTGTTGAATAAATCACATAATATGATAAAATAGACATATGTTGTGTTATGACTGAATTTTTG
>ENA-OQAS01000006-OQAS01000006.1-human-gut-metagenome-genome-assembly--contig:-NODE-6-length-102372-cov-6.329728_pt1 | contig 102372 bp, 151 predicted proteins | sample MGYA00242733_ERZ504523 | MGnify/ENA primary metagenome ERZ504523 (study PRJEB26092, sample SAMD00036239) | human gut metagenome | host: Homo sapiens | study: EMG produced TPA metagenomics assembly of...
TACCAGTGTGCTGCCTTGGTGGATCGCCCAGTGTATTGTTGGCGGTGTGACTTTTGTGGGGCTGTTTATCACCGTAATGGAGTTCCTGTTTTACAAGCAGTTTATGGATCCGCTTTATAAGAAGGTAGAGGCCACAACTTTGCGCCACCCGCAAGCCCACCGGTGAGGTTAAGCGCCGCATTGTAATCAGCGGCCATATTGACGCAGCCTATGAATGGCGTCATCTGTACTATGCCAAGGGCAAGCTGCCCTTGATGGGAATTTTTATGGGCGGTACCATTGTCTGCGCGATCATCTCCTTTATTATCGCAGTGATCTGCCTGATTGCTCACTTTGCGGATATGGGCGCTTTCGGCGATTTTATGCTGAATTACAGCTACTATTTCCATTTTGTCACCGCACTGTTTATGATCACCCTGTTCTGCTTTGTGGACTTTAAGACCATTTCTCCCGGTGCCAATGACAACCTGACCGGTACTTATGCGGCGGTGTGCGCTTTGCGTATGCTGGATATGGCCGGTGTGGAATTTGAAAATACCGAGGTGTGCTGCATGATCACAGACGGCGAGGAGGCCGGTCTGCGTGGTTGCAAGCAGTGGGCCAAGGACCATAAAAAAGAGTGCGACGAGATTGAGACCGCCGTGCTGTGTGTGGATACCTTAACGGATCTGGAATACCTGAATGTGTATAGCAAGGATATGACCGGTACGGTGAAGAACTCTAAGCCTTCAGCCAGCTGGTGATGGACAGTGCCATTGAGGCAGGTCATAATGATTTGAAGTTCGCCAGCGTGTTCTTCGGCTCTTCCGATGCAGCGGCAATGTCCCAGGCGGGAATTCACGCCACCTGCCTGGCTGCTATGGACCCGACACCGGCCGACTATTATCATAATCGCCGGGATACGGCGGAGCGCCTGGTACCGGAGGCCCTTAAGACCGGTTACGAGGTAGTGCTCAGTACCATTCTGAACTTTGACGAGAAAGGGCTGGGTACAGCAAAATAAGCGTGTAAGTCCAATACAAATGTATAAGCGGTACCCGGGTTTGGGTGCCGCTTTGCAGATTAAGGCTGTTTTTTACGGAAAGGGGAAAAGAAAATGACGCTCTGTACATTATTTTAGCTTGCTGGCTGCGTTTATCGTGATCACGCTGATCCGTGCAGCATTCTTTACGGCGCCCAAGTCCCAGCGGGAGGAATTTCCGCCGGAGCAGGTGAACGGGCAGCGGGCGTGCGACCGGCTCAGTCAGGCGATTCAGATCAAGACCATCTCCTGCGAGGATGAGAGCCAAACGGATTGGGGTGCGTTTGACCGCTTCCATGCGTTTTTAGAACAGTCCTACCCGCTGATTCACAAAAATCTGAAACTGGATCATATTTCCACTGCCAGTCTGCTGTTTTACTGGGAGGGGACGGATCCCGACCTGGATCCGATTGCCTTTTTGGCCCATCAGGATGTAGTGCCCATCAGCGAGGGCACCGAGGAGGACTGGGAACACCCGGCCTTTGACGGCGTAAATGACGGCCGGTTTATTTGGGGTCGCGGTGCGCTGGATATGAAGAACCACCTGATCTGCCTGATGGAGAGCGTGGAGACGCTGCTGGAGGAGGGCTATACCCCAAAGCGCGGGGTGTACCTGTGCCTGGGGCATAATGAGGAGATCGTCAGCGGCGGCAATAACGGTGCCCGGGAATTGGCGCGGGAATTGGAACGCCGGGGCGTGCACCTGGACAGCGTGGTAGACGAGGGCGGCGCTATGCTGCCGGCGCATGTAAAGGGGCTGCTGGACGCAACCTGACCGGCGTGGGCGTGGCAGAGAAAGGCTATGCGGACTTAAGATTACTGTAAAGTCCAAAGGCGGCCATTCTTCTCAACCACCCAAACACACCGCCATCGGCCAGTTGGCAAAGAAGGTGGAGCGACTGGAGAACCACCAATTAAGAGCACCATTTTGCCCTTTGTTTATAATATGTTTACGGACATCGGCCGCCACGCCACCTACCGGGGCGGGTGGTACTGTGCAACCTGTGGCTGCTGCGCCCGGTGCTGAAGCTGGTGATGAAGCAGATCCCGCCGGCTGCATCCTTGATCCGCACCACGACCGGTGTGACTATGGCCAGCGGTTCGCCTGCCGCCAATGTGCTGCCCCAAAAGGCCAGCGTAACGGTAAACTTCCGTATTATGCCGGGCCAGACCATTGCGGATGTGCGGCGGCATATTGAGAAATATATGGGCGGCGACAATGTGGAGATTGAATTCATCAAGGGCAAGGAGCCCAGCATTGTATCACCCACGGACACCCGGGCTTTTGATACCCTGCGTCGGCTGTCCGTCAATCTGGACGAAAAAAATATTGTGGCGCCCTATTTGGTGATGGGCGGCACAGACGCTTATAATTACGAGAATGTGTGCAGCAATATTTATCGCTTTGCGCCTTTACGGTGGACACGGCGCTGCTGCTCACCACCCACTCCACCAATGAGCGCATTCCCGTGGGTCAGATGACCCAGGGCGTCACCTTCTTTAAGCGCTATATTCGGTTGATGACCGCAGAGTAAAGGGGGAAGTGATATGGATTTTAAAGAAAGCGGATTTATGTATGCTCTGGGCGGCTTTATTGTCATCTTTGTTCTGGCCCAGTCGCTGTTTTTTCTCATTCGTGCCTGGAAGCAGGGCAAAAAGCTGGGGCTGTCCACCGCCACCATGCGAGGCACGGTGACCCAGTCAGCGCTGTTCAGCCTGGCGCCTGCCATCTCTATTGTGGCAACCATCCTTACCCTGTCCGGTGCGCTGGGCATTGTGCTGCCCTGGATCCGGCTGACAGTGATCGGTGCCATTTCTTATGAGGTGCCGGCAGCGGAGTCTGCCATGGAGCACTGGGTTATACCGGCGGCCTGTCCACGGAGATCACGGATCCCCTGGGCTTTTCTACCGCCGCGTGGGTGATGACTCTGGGCTCTGTGATGCCTCTTGTGATCATTCCCTTTGCCATGAAGAAGATTCAAAACAGTATCGGCAAGGCGGTAAGCAAGAATACTGCCTGGGCGGATGTAATGAGCGCCGCGGCGTTTATCGGTCTGATCAGTGCCTTTGTGGGCCGTGCTATTGTGGGCCAGGGCGATAAGGCGGTGCTGGGCGACGGCGCCGGGATCATGAGCATTACCGCTTTGGCAGTGTCTATGCTGTCTATGCTGCTGTTTATGCAGATTGAGAAAAAGAAAAAGATTGCCTGGCTGCAAAGTATGGCTATGCCGCTGGCGATGTTTATCGGTATGGGTGCGGTGATGCTGCTGGCCAAGGTGCTGCCCACCACATTGCTTGGCTGGAATGGAGGGGCTAATATGAAAGATTATAATGAAAAGACCCACCTGTACGGTCGCTTTTGGGTGATCTCCGCCCTGTTTATTTTCTTAATGCTGCCGGTTGCGATCAGCGCCCATCTGCATGCTTTTCCCTCCGCCCAGGTGGTGTTTAAGGGGTTGGCGCCTATTGCCCTGCTGTTTTATCCCACCGCGGTGATTGAAGTAATGACCTACACGCCGCTCCTGGGTACCGGGGCAACCTACCTGGCTTTTGTAACCGGGAATATTAATAACTTAAAGCTGCCCTGTGTGCTCTCTGCCTGGATACTGCCAGGTGCGCGCCCAGAGCAAGGAGGGCGAGGTACTCTCCACCATTGCCTGCGCCACATCATCTATTGTGACCACCCTGGTGATTGCCGCAGGGGTGCTGCTGTTCAGTCCGGTGCTGCCGTACCTGACAAATGACGACTCTGCTTTTGCCCCTGCTTTTAAGCAGGTGGTGCCCGCACTGTTTGGCGCGCTGGGTATGAGCTATTTTGCCAAGCACTTTAAGCTGACTGTTGTGCCTGTTGCCGTCGTCTGCTTGATGTTGCTCTTTAAAGGCGACTTGGCGGTAGGCGTACTGATCCCTGTGGGCGTGGTGGTATCGCTGCTGTCTGCCCACCTGATGTTTAAGAAAGGCTGGGTCAAATAACAGACCGCATTCTTGCCAGTTAATCAGCAGATCGCCCAACTTGACTTTTATTGGTATGGTGGTGTATAATCATCATACGATCATTAGAGACGGGGGATATAAGTCATGAAAGAGACCGATCTGCGGTATGTGAAGACCGAGCGCGCCATTCGGGACGCCTTCTTTGAACTGCTGGAGGAGAGCGAATTTGACAAGGTATCTGTTACGGATATTACCCAGCGAGCCCAGATCAACCGAAACACGTTTTACCTGCATTACAGCGATAAATTCAATTTGGTCAATTCTATTTTAATTGACTTTGTGCAAGAGCTGTCCCAGCAGGCATTAAAGGTGATCGACCAGGCGGAGAAGCCGGACACAGCCACCTTTAACCAGTATTTCTTAACGATTTTTGTCAGCGCCAATCGGATCAAGAAAAAATATCGGATCTTGTTTCGCAGCCGAAATATTGAGCCGTATTTGGATATTGCCGCCATTACGGATGTGATTGCGGATCATATCGGCAAAAACAAATTTTTGGATTTTCGCAGTCAGCGCTCCTCCGTGAGCAAGAGCTTTTTGGCTTTTGGCTTTTTCGGTGCGCTCAACGATTATTGCAGCAATGATTATACCAAGGAAGAGACGGTGCGCATGATCTCCGCCATGTCTGCCGGCTTGGCCGAGATTGCCCAGCAGCTACACGCTGCCGGGAACAAAGTCGGCAATGGAAACAAGAGCAATAAATAACAGACGATACAAAGCAAAAGGGACCTGAATCCAGGTCCCTTTTTGTATAGATATTTGTCATTCGCTCAGCAGACCATACCGCCTTCCACCCAGCGCATAACAGCCGGGTATTCCTCTTTATAGTTGTCCAGCTGGTCCGCATTGGAGTCCACAAAGGCCTGAAATTCGTCCGTGTCCTCAAACTCGTAGGTAAAGTCTTGCTCAAAGTCATAAGTGGCGGTAAACAGGTAGTCAAACAGATCATCGGCAGAGAATTCCTCTAACAGCTTGTCCGCTGTGCGCTCAGTGATGGTGTCCAGCGCGTTCTTTACCGTTAGCTCGAAATCCTCCGGTTCTACCAGAATTTCCGGGTCGTTCTCGCAGTATTGCAGAATATCGTCCTCGCCGATAGCCAGGGTGCCCAGGTACTCCAGTACATCCTCATATCCGGTTTCGTTGACTGTATCATACAACCGGTAAGCAAACTCGCCTACCAGATTTTGCAGCGCCACCGCCTTAAACACACTGTCGATCTCGTAGCCGCTCTCATCGGTAATTACATAGCCCACCTCCTGCAGGTTCTCCCACATCAGGTAGTAAAAAATGCGGTGCTGTTCTTTCTCGCCAAAAATGGCTTCGTGAATAAAGGTATCAATATCCATTGCCGTTCTCCTCTGTCTGTCGCATTTGCGCAAGGCTACTCATATTCTATACTATATGCAGGGGATTTGCAACATTTTGCAGGTAGATTTTGGCTTTTTTGTAAACTCTGAAAACCCCGCCTGTTTTTATTGCAATGCCGGTAGGGATAAGCTATAATAAAGGGGACTGGAGGGTTCTTATGGAACTGACATTAAAAAATGAACACTGTGCCGTCACCGTTACGGATGCGGGAGCGATGCTCCGCTCCCTGGTGCGGGACGGCCGAGAATATCTTTGGCAGGGAGACCCGGCTTACTGGGCCGGTCAGGCGCCGGTTTGCTTTCCAATTGTGGGGGTACTGCCCAAGGGGGCGTCTACCGCATTTGGCAAGCCCTGCCGTATGAAGCGCCACGGCGTGGCCCGCATTAACCCCTTTACACTGACGGAGCACCACCGCAACGGCGCCACCTTTACCCAAGTGGCAGATGACAATACCTTGGCGGCGTACCCCTTTGATTATCGGCTGGAGATCCGCTATGAGCTGGTGGACAGCACCGTTGCCGTGACTTATCATATTATCAACAGCGGCGGGGAGCCTATGCCATTTGTGATCGGCGGTCATCCGGCCTTTAACTGCCCGCTGGCAGCAGGGGAGCGGTTTGAGGATTACAAGGTGCGCTTTGATCGCCCTGTGACGAAGGCGCTTTGCGCCCGGATCACCAAACCGGGATTGTGGATCCGGCGCGTCGGTACAATGTGCTGGTGAATGGGCAGGAGTTGTCCCTGCGGCACGATCTATTCTATGACGACGCATTGATTTTTGATCAGGTGGAAGCCAAAGCGGCTACCTTGCTGGGTCCGATGGGCTACGGCGTGCAGGTGGAGTACCAAGATATGGCCAACTTGCTGGTTTGGTCCGCAGAGAATGACGCCCCCTTTGTGGCATTGGAGCATGGAGCGGCATTTCTCATTGTACGGACGAGGACGGCACCCTGGAACACCGTCGGGGCGTGACCGTTTTGCAGCCGGGGGAGACAGCCACCTTTGGTTATAAAATTACCATGCTGAGCGGAGAGATGAAATGAATTACGGATTTTTCAGAGTGGCGGCGGCAGCGCCCCGTTTGCGCGTGGCAGACCCGGATTATAACGCCGGGCAGCTGGAGACAGTAATCGACCGGGCTGTGGCGCAGCAGGTACGCCTATTGGTGACCCCGGAGCTGTCCGTTACCGGCTATACCTGCGCCGATCTGTTCTTTACCGCTGCGCTCCAGCAGGCGGCGGATCGGGCGGTGCAGCAGCTGGCTGCCTATACGGCGGGCAAGGGCATTGCGGTGCTCATCGGCGCCCCGGTGCCCTATAAGAATAGCCTTTATAACTGTGCCCTATTGCTCCGGGACGGGCGGGTGCAGGGCATGGTGCCAAGGTGCACCTGGCCAATTATAATGAGTTTTACGAAAAACGCTGGTTCGCCTCCGGTGCGGATTTCGATACGGTACGGATGGTGAACGGCGTTCCCATGGGCAGTCAACTGTTTAACCTGGGCAGCGGCGTGCTGCTGGGTGTGGAGCTGTGCGAGGACCTGTGGGTGCCTCAGCTCCCAGCGGTGCTTTGGCGCTACAAGGCGCCAATTTGATCGCCAATCTGTCTGCCAGCGACGAGTATGTGTCCAAGGCGGCCTATCGTCGGGACCTGGTGGCCGGCCAGTCCGCCCGCTGCGTGGCCGGGTATGTGTATGCCGGCGCCGGGGTGCATGAGAGCACTACGGACCTGGTGTTCAGCGGCGCCACCTTAGTGGCGGAGAACGGCGGCATTTTGGCAGAGGGGGAGCGGTTTGTCCGAGAAAGCGTGCTCACCGTTGCGATGTGGATGTTGAGAAGTTGAATGCCCAGCGGCGGCAAAATATGTCCTTTGAGAACCTGCCCGGCGCGGCAGTACAGTCTTGCCCGGTGCCCAATGCAGAGAATGATTTGGCGTACCGCATTGTGGACCCTCACCCCTTTGTACCGGCAGCGGACGCCCAGCGCCGAGAGCGGTGCAAGGAGATCTTCCTGCTACAGGCCAGCGGCTTGGCCGGGCGACTGGAGCATGTAGGCTCCAAGGGTTGTGTGCTGGGGATCAGCGGTGGTCTGGACTCCACCTTGGCGCTGTTGGTGGCTGTGCGCGCATGGAGCTGCTGGGTAAACCGGCCAGCGCCGTGCTGGGTGTGACCATGCCCGGGTTTGGCACCACGGACCGTACCTATCGCAATGCGCTGGATCTTATGGAAGCACTGGGGGTCACCCGGCGAGAGATCTCCATTGCAGACGCTGTGTGCAGCACATGGCGGACATTGGTCACGACCCGTCGGTGCATGACATTACTTATGAGAACACCCAGGCCAGAGAGCGCACCCAAATTCTCTTTGACCTGGCCAATAAAGAAAACTGTTTGCTGGTGGGTACCGGCGATCTGAGCGAGTTGGCCATGGGCTGGTGTACTTACAACGGCGACCACATGAGCATGTACGGCGTGAATGCCTCCGTGCCCAAGACGCTGGTGCGATACCTGGTGGATTATGTAGCCGGGGAGTTGGGTGGCCGCACGGAAGAGATTTTGCGGGATGTGCTGGACACGCCGGTGTCGCCGGAGCTGCTGCCTCCGGATGCGGATGGCAAGATCGCCCAAAAAACGGAGGAGAAGATCGGCCCCTATGAATTGCATGACTTTTTCCTCTATCACTTTGTGCGCTTCGGCTTTGACCGGGAAAAGCTGGCCATGCTGGCGGAGAAAGCCTTTGACGGCCGGTACGATCGCCCCACCATTGACCGGTGGCTGACGGAATTTTTGCGCCGGTTCTTTATCAGTCAATTTAAGCGTTCCTGTATTCCGGATTCGCCCAAGGTGGGCTCTGTGTCGCTGAGCCCCCGGGGCGACTGGCGTATGCCCAGCGATGCGGCGATGCAGGCGTTTTTTACAACCGGATGAACAGATATAAAGGAGTTGTTATAATGAAAAAAGCAATGGCATTGCTGCTGGCTTGCAGCATGGTACTGGCATTCGCTGCTTGCAGCAAAAAGCAACATACAGAACAGGAGGTCACAGCTGTGGTGGATGTGACCGATGAGAACGGCAAGACCGTTACGGATAAGGACGGCAAAGCCCAAACCCGGGTGGTTACCATACCCCAAACGGACGCCAAGGGCAACACCGTGGCGGCAGGGGAGAATGCTGCCGACGGCAAATCCGCCGGTAACGGCGGTTCGGCTGCAAAGGACGGCAAGACCGGCAAGGACAAGACGGAAAAGGCAACCAAGAAGAACGAAACCGCCACAAAAAAGACCACGACTACCACAACCACCGTGGCCGCTAATCGAAAAATTCACATTTCTGTTTCTCTGCCTGCCGGCACAGATACCCGCACGGACAAGCTGCGCATTACTATTAACGGCAAGCAGGTGGACGAGAAAGAAGTGACCCTGGAGATCGGCAACACCTTTACCTACACCACGGAGAAAAAGTACCGGGGGGATGTAAAGGTGCAGGTGGAGCTGGAACATACGAAAAAGAGCGCCAAAGTCACAGTGAAGAAAGGCACGGACACCGCCAAATTCAATTTTGAAAATATTGAGAATCTGCTGGGTGACGACGACTAAGCGACAATTGGTGAAAAAAACGAAATAATCGACAAAAAAGCAGTGTCTATGCGCTGCTTTTTGTTATTATTATACAGAAACGCTAAATTGTTGTGTTGAATTTCGCACGCCGGAGTGCTATAATTGGTATAGTTGTGGGCTTGCGCCCAAACTGAGGTCGTTATCTGTAAGATAGAATACAGGAGGAAATTCCATGAACAGAAAGAAAAAAACCATGGATGGTAACAGCGCCGCTGCCCATGTCAGCTACGCGTTTACAGAAGTTGCCGCCATTTATCCCATCACCCCCTCATCCACCATGGCGGAGGAGACGGACGCCATGGCCGCCCGCGGGGTCAAGAACCTGTTTGGCCAAACGGTCAAGGTGGCGGAGATGGAGTCTGAGGCCGGTGCCGCCGGCGCGTGCACGGCTCTTTGTCTGCCGGTGCGCTGACTACCACTTACACCGCGTCACAGGGTCTGCTGCTGATGATCCCCAATATGTACAAGATCGCCGGCGAACTGATTCCGTCCGTCATTCATGTGTCTGCCCGCTGTGTGTCTACCCACGCGCTGAATATCTTTGGCGACCATTCCGATGTGATGGCCTGCCGCCAGACCGGCTATGCCATGCTCTGCTCTGCCAATGTGCAGGAGGTAATGGATCTGGGCGCTGTGGCCCACCTGTCTACATTAAAGAGCCGTGTGCCGTTTTTGCATTTCTTTGACGGCTTCCGTACCTCTCATGAGGTGCAGAAGATTGAGACCTGGGACTATGAGGACCTGCGGTCTATGGTGGATATGGACGATGTGCAGGCGTTCCGCGCCCGCGCCCTGAACCCGGAGAAGCCGGTGTTGCGCGGCTCTGCGGAGAACAGTGATGTGTTCTTCCAGCACAGAGAGGCATGCAACCGCTACTATAACGACGCGGTTGCCACTACTGAGATGTATATGAACACCATCAACGAGAAGTTGGGCACGGATTACCGGCTGTTTAACTACTACGGCGCGCCGGATGCAGACCGTGTGATTGTGGCTATGGGCTCTGTGTGCGACACCATTCAGGAAACCGTAGATTTTCTGAATGCGCGCGGCGAAAAAGTGGGCATGGTCAAGGTGCACCTGTATCGCCCCTTCAGCGCCAAGCATCTGCTGGCTGCCCTGCCGGAGACGGTGAAGCACATTTCCGTGTTAGATAGAACTAAGGAGCCCGGCTCCTTGGGTGAGCCGCTGTTCCTGGATGTGGTGGCTGCGCTGAAAGGCTCTGCCTTTAACGATGTGCCGGTGTACGGCGGGCGTTTCGGCTTAGGATCTAAGGACACCGTACCGGCGCATATTATCGCTGTGTACAACAATATGGCTGCGCCCCAGCCCAAGCCGGAGTTCACTCTGTCCATTGAGGACGATGTGACCCACCTGTCCCTGCCGGTGACCGAGAACCCGGACACCACCCCGGCAGGCACCACCTCTTGTAAGTTTTGGGGTCTGGGCTCCGACGGCACCGTTGGCGCCAACAAGGACTCCATTAAGATTATCGGCGACAATACGGATATGTTTGCCCAGGGTTACTTCTTCTATGACTCCAAGAAGTCCGGTGGCATTACCGTGTCCCACCTGCGCTTTGGCTCGTCACCCATTACCTCTACCTATTTGATCAACAAGGCAAACTTTGTGGCCTGCCACTGCCCGTCCTATGTGACCAAGTATGATATGGTACAGGATCTGGTGCCCGGCGGCACTTTCCTGCTCAACTGTATTTGGACCCCGGATCAGCTGGACAGCCAGCTGCCTGCGTCTATGAAGCGCTATATTGCAGAGAACAACATCCATTTCTATATCATTAACGGCATTAAGATCGCAGAGGAAGTGGGCTTGCCCGGTCGTGCTTCCACTATCTTGCAATCTGCATTCTTTGCCATCTCCGGTATTTTGCCGGTAGAGAAGGCCATTGAGCTGATGAAGGCCGCTGTGGTTAAGAAGTTCTCCAAGAAAGGCGAGGCAGTGGTGAATGCCAACTTTGCCGGCATTGACCGTGGCGCCCAGGAGATCGTGAAGGTGGATGTGCCGGAAAGCTGGAAGACTGCAGAAGACGCACCCCGCCGGCTGGAAGTACCCACCGATCGTCCGGAGATGAAAAAGTTTGTCAAGGAAATTCTGGATCCGGTTGGCCGCCTGCACGGCGACGATCTACCGGTATCTGCCTTTGCTGATCGGGCGGACGGCGTGTATCCTGCCGGTTCTGCCGCCTTTGAGAAGCGGGGCATTGCCATTACCGTACCCCAGTGGGACGGCACCAAGTGCGCCCAGTGTAACCTGTGCGCCATGGTCTGCCCCCACGCAGTCATTCGCCCCATTGCCATGAATGCAGAGGAAGCGGCGGCCGCACCGGAGGGCACCACCATGGTGAAGCACAAGAGAGCGGATTATCAGTACGCCCTGATTGTGTCCGTACTGGACTGCACCGGCTGCGCCTCCTGCGCCAATGTGTGTCCCACCAAGTCCCTGACCATGAAACCCATTGCCAGCGAGCTGGATCGGCAAAAGATCTATGATGCGCTGGTGGACACCTCCGAAAAACCGGAGCTGCTTACCAACAATACCATCGGCGTGCAGTACAGAAAGCCGTATTTGGAGTTCTCCGGCGCTTGCGCAGCTGCGGCGAGACGCCGTATGCCAAGCTGGCCACCCAGCTGTACGGCGACCGTATGTATATTGCCAACGCCACCGGCTGCTCCTCCATTTGGGGCGGTTCCGCACCCTCTACGCCTTACACGGTAGACAAGAACGGCCACGGCCCCGCTTGGTCCAACTCTCTGTTTGAGGACAACGCTGAGTTCGGCTACGGTATGCTATTGGCACAAAAGCAGATTCGCGAGCGGCTGGCTATGGACGCCCAGCAGCTGCTGGACACCCCGGTGGCGGACAAAGCCCAGGCTTGGCTGGATACCTATGAGGACGCTGCTACCAATACGGAGCCTGCCCAGGCACTGATCGCTGCATTGCAGACGGCAGCGCTGGAGGGTGACGCCAAGGCGGCAGCTGCCGATTTCCTGAAAGACGCAGATTATGCGGCCAAGAAGTACCAGTTTATCTTTGGCGGCGACGGCTGGGCCTACGACATTGGCTTTGGCGGTCTGGATCATGTGATCGCATCCAATGAGAATGTGAACATTGTTGTGTTTGATACGGAGGTGTACTCCAACACCGGCGGTCAGGCCTCTAAGGCACCCAGACCGGCGCTGTGGCCAAGTTTGCTGCCTCCGGTAAGGTGGTCAAGAAGAAAGACCTGGCGCAGATTGCGATGAGCTACGGCTATGTGTATGTGGCCCAGGTGGCTATGGGTGCCAATGCCAATCAGTGCTTAAAGGCGTTCCAGGAAGCTGCGGCTTATGACGGCCCGTCCATCATCATCTGCTATGCCCCCTGTATTAACCACGGCATTAAGATGCCCTTTAACCAGGCAGAGCAGAAGAAGGCAGTTGCCGCCGGGTACTGGAACCTGTTCCGCTTTAACCCGGATCTGGCCAAGGCAGGGAAAAATCCCTTTACCCTGGACAGCAAGGCACCCAGCGCCGATTATGTACAGTTCATCGAGGGCGAGACCCGCTACTCTGCGCTGAAGCGTTCCTTCCCCGGCAAGGCGGAGCAGCTGTTTAGCATTGCGGCGGAGAACTCTATTGAGAAGTACAACAAGTTGGCTGCACTGGTAGACTTCTACGCACCCAAGGGCGAGTAAAGCCAAATAAAAACACAAAGCGCTGCGGTTCGTCCGCGGCGCTTTTGCTTTGTGATAAAAAAGCAACCCCTGCACATCGGGTGCAGGGGTTGTTCCTTTATGTAAGGGCTTAGCCGTTGAGAATGGCAAAGTTCTCTTTGTTGGCCTTGTACAGGTTCTTAAACACTTTGAAGTTGCGGTCATAGACTTCCTTGTTGGCCGGGTTGGGCTTGTAGGTAGTTTTTACCGGGATCAGCTTCTTTACATCAAAGATGGAGGGATAGCGCCCATACCTACGGCGATACAAGCGGCTGCACCCACGGCACCGATGTTCTGCGGGGACTCTACCACCACCACATCACGCTGGAGAATATCGGCCAAAATCTGGCAGGTGGTTTCGCCCAAAGCGCCGCCGCCGCAGAAGCGCACGGTCTTGGACTTCTGATACTTGGTGGTCTTTAACTCCTGGCGCTCCAGCATCCAGCGCATGTGGAAGCAGATGCCCTCCACAACGGCGCGGATCAGCTCTGTTTTGCCTACATTCAGCCGAATGTTAAAGAACATACCGGCGGCATTGGGATCCTCAAAGGGACAGCGGTTGCCGTGGAGCCAGGGGGTAAAGATCACGCCGTTGGAACCGGCGGGAATGGTGTCGATCACTTCTTCCAGGTAATCATACATATTGAATTCTACCTGCTCCAGCTGTCGGTAGCGTTGCCGTAGCGCTTTAAGAACACGCCGATCTCGTCCAGTGCCAAATGATCCTTGACCCAGCCTACGCACTTGTTGGAGGTTTCCAGCTCACCAAAGTAGTTAAAGGTCTCCGGATTGGCGCCTACAATGGCAGCCATCATCGCACCGGTATCAACCATCTGTTCCGGCACAACGGTGCCCACCCAGCCGGAGGTGCCGCTGTAAATGTGCGCGTCGCCGATCTCTACCGCACCGGCGCCTACGCCGATCAAAGAGGCGTCGCCGCCGCCGCCGTACACAGCGGTACCCTGAGCCAGACCCAGCTCCTCGGCAGCCTTGGCAGTGACTTCGCCACTTTATCGGTGCACTTTTTGATCTCCGGCAGGTGTTTCATATCTACGCCCACCATATCGCAAATGGGCTTGCACCAGCCTCGTGGCCCTTGCGGGTGTCATATAGCAGGGTGCCGAATGCAGAGTCCTGGGTCATTACGAATTCGCCGGTCAGGCGGCAGATGAGATACTCTTTCACATCCAGCCACTTATAGACTTTCTTAAGTTTTCCGGCTCGTGCTCCCGCACCCAGCGGTACTTCCAAATGGGGTCCTTAACAGAGGAGGATACGCGCCGGTATAGCGCAGGTACTTGAGCAGCTTGGTCACTTCCGCACCGGCGATTTGTACGCCGTGGGCAATGCCCTTCTTCAGCTCATCGCCGGCTCGCTGGTCCATATAGGTCATGGGGCGGCGAATGCAATTGCCCGCTTTGTCTACCAGGACCAAACCCTGCATGGCAGAGCAGAAGCTAATGCCCTCTACTTGGTCTTTGGTTACGCCTACGCACTTATTGAACACATTGCGGGTGGTGCTGCACATGGCGCTCCACCATTCATCGGCGTCCTGCTCGGCGCCGCCCTTTACGCCGGTCTCATCATCCACATACAGACCGTAGCCTGCGGTGTCAGAGGCCAGAATGCGCATGGTGTCGCCGATCTCAATCAGACAGGTCTTGACCCCGGTGGTGCCCACATCGTAGGTGATTACATATTTGCTCATAAAATATCCTCCCATGGTGTTGTACGCGGTAAATACCGTCACTTCTTTTCAAATGTAAATGCGCTCTCCACAAATTTCAGCAGTTGACTGATCACCCGCTCCTCGTCCATTTCCTCCACATCTACGCCGGTGTAGAACTTAAACCGCTCCTTGTAGTAGTCGCAGGTGTAAGAGAATTGCAGGGACATCAGCAGATTGTCCAAAAAGAAGGCAAAGAGCCGAGGGTCCAGATCCGGGCGCACATCTCCCTTGGCCAGCGCCTGCGCAATGGCCGTGGTGTAGATGCCGCTGGTCTCGCTCTCAATCTCCCGTACCAGCATCTGGGTGCGCTCGCTGTCTTTCTCCGAGGCGATCTCATTATACAGCCGAATGTAATTGGCATTTCGCTTGGAATGGACGCAGGTGGCGCGAATGAGCTTTTCTGCCTTGATCAGCAGCTTGTCGTCGCTGGCCATAATCTCCTCGATCACCTGGGACAGAATACGCATGCCCCGCTGAATGCAGGTGATGAACAGGTCCTCTTTGGTCGCAAAGTACTTGTACATCAGCCCAATGCTGATCCCTGCGTTTTTGGCGATCACATTGATGTTGGCATTTTCGTACCCTTTGGAGGAAAACTCCTCGGTGCCCACTTCCAGTATGCGCTCCCGTCGCTCCTCGGATATGCGGTCAAATGCGTCCTTGTGATGTTTATTTACCATTTCAAAAAATTTTGTAGCCTTGCACAAAGAACGGAAAAGCCCTTTGTGCAATCCGTACAAATACTCCCTCTCTGTAAAGCGTGAACCGCAATTCACTTTTCTTATATTATCATTATTTAGCCGTTATTGCAAGAAATCTAAACAAAAATGCGGGAAAATTGAACAAATTATTGCAAGTATCTATTTGACAAATCATTAAAAAGTGATATACTAAAGGTGTATTTTATGTGAGCGATGGCTCACGCCTTTGGGGTGAGCGACGACTCATTGAATTTTAAGGAGGAACGACCATTATGGATACCCGATTTGCAATTTCTGAGTATCTTGATGCAGCGCAGGTCACCGCTCAGCTGGACGCGCTCATCAAAAAGCCCATTTATTCCATCAGCCCAGCTGCACTGAAGAAGTATGAAGAAGAATACTTCGACAAGAAGTGCGCGAAGTCTAAGGCGATGATCACCGAGGCAAGAGAGATCATTCCCGGCGGTGTGCAGCACAACCTGGCGTTTAACTATCCTTTCCCCATCGTGATGACCAAGGCCAAGGGTGCTAAGCTCTACGATATTGACGGCAACGAGTATTACGACTTCCTGCAGGCCGGCGGTCCCACCATCCTGGGCTCCAACGACGATGTGGTGAAGGAGAAGGTTAAGGAATTGCTGGACGATTGCGGTCCTTCCACCGGTCTGTTCCATGAATATGAGTACAAGCTGGCCAAGAAGATCTCCGACTGTGTTCCTTCCGTTGAGATGTTCCGTATGCTGGGTTCCGGTACAGAGGCCTGCATGTGCGCTGTGCGTGTGGCTCGTCTGGCTACCGGCCATAAGAACATCATCAAGATGGGCGGCGCTTATCACGGCTGGTCCGATCAGCTGGCATGGGGCATGCGTGTACCCGGTACTCTGAATTTGCAGTCTCACGGCGTACCGCTGTTCGTATTCAAGCACACCCAGGAGTTCTTCCCCAATGATCTGAAGAGCCTGGAGCGCAAGCTGATCCTGAATAAGTTCCGCGGCGGTACCGCTGCCGTGTTCATTGAGGCCATCGGTCCGGAGTCCGGTACGCGTCCGGTAGACAAGGACTTCCCCAAGGGCGTACAGGCACTGTGCCGCAAGTACGGCGCTCTGCTGGTTTGCGACGAGGTTGTGACCGGCTTCCGTATCGGCGTGTCCGGTGCGCAGGGCTACTTTGGCATTGATCCCGACATCACCATCTTCGGTAAGGTGATCGCCGGCGGTTACCCGGGTGCAGGCGGCATCGGCGGCCACAGAGAGGTTATGAAATACTTAGGCGCCGGCCTGGATAAGGGCAACGGCTCCGGCAAGAAGATTCATAAGGCAATGTGCGGCGGCACCATGGCTGCCACCCCCATCTCCTGCTGCGCAGGTTACACTGCCATTTGCGAGATCGAGAAGCGCAACGCCTGCCAGGTAGCCGGTAAGATGGCGGATCGTCTGGTACACGGCTTGCAGGCGCTGATCAAGAAGTATGACCTGCCTTCGTGTGCTTCAACCAGGGCTCTGTATGCCACTTGGATACCGTTGGTACCATGCACTTTAAGGTGGACTGGAAGCATCCGTGGACCATTCCGCACACCTTGAAGGAGACCGGCAAGCGTCAGTCCGAGATGGAGCACATGGGCGCTGCTTACATGGCAGAGGGCTTGGTAACTTTGGCCGGTTCTCGTCTGTACACCTCCGCCGCTTATACGGAAGAGATGATCGACGACTGCCTGAACAGATTTGAGAATGTGTTCAAGAACTGCGTTTGCATCGAGGCGTAAGATTTTTTACCAAGGGCGGTACCGGGCAGTGATGCCCGGCCGTCCTTTTGGTGCTTTTGCCCCCGGGGCAAAAATACGATTTTAAGGGGAAAACACATGGCTTACGAATTAGAAGAAGCAAAAAAGCTGGTCGTTGCGGCCGGCAAAAAGCTGGTGGAAAGCGGTCTGATCGCCCGTACCTGGGGCAATGTATCCGCCCGTATTTCTGACACCCAGTTTGTGATCACACCCTCCGGTCGGGCGTATGAAACGCTGACACCGGAAGAAGTGGTTGTGGTTAATATTGAGGACTGCTCCTACGAGGGCGATATTAAGCCCTCTTCCGAGAAGGGTGTGCACGCTGCGGCGTACCGCCACCATCCCACCGTGGATTTTGTGATCCACACCCACCAGAAGGCGGCCACCATCGTCAGCATTACCGGCATGGAGATCCGCAATGTTTACAAGGAATTTCAGCCGGTCCTGGGCACGAAGGTGCCCTGCGCCGATTATGCTATGTCTACCACCAATCTCTGCGCAAGAAGGTAGAGACGTGCATTATGATGAACCCGGGCTGCCGCGCCATTATGTTGATGCACCATGGCACTCTGTGCATGGGCGATACCTATGAGCAGGCCTTTGAGATTGCAGACGCACTGGAGAAGTGCTGCCAGCGGGTGATCAAGGACAACTATCTGCGCCACTCCTGGGCAGAGACATATTCTGACGAAGGTAAGCGCAACTTTTACCTGAAAAAGAATGGTGCTGTGGCTATGCCGGAGAGCATTTGTGATCTGGGATCCTCCGTTCGCAACGGCAAGACCTTTAGCTTGACCGTTGGCGGAGAGACCGTTGATGTGGATTTGGAGACCGGGCTGGGCATTACCGGCATTGCACCCAAGTGCGCCAAGATCCATAAGGCCATTTATGACAGCAGGATTGCTCCATCATCAAGCATGTGACCGATCCGGATGTGATCGCTGTGTCCTGCACAGGTGAAGATATGATTCCTATGATCGACGACTTTGCACAGATCGCCGGCGTGGATGTGAAAAACCGTCCGTGGATCGACGGTGATACAGACGCTTGTGCCAAGGATATTGCCAAGGCCATGGATAGCCGCAATGCAATCCTGATTCAGGGCAATGGCGCCATGATCACCGGCAATTCCGACGGGGATATGCAGGCGCTGGAGATCATTATGGATAAGGGCTGCGAGGCCGTGATTGACACGGATATTTTCAATCGCCCCCATTATGTGCCCAAGGTGGAGTGCTTCTTGATGCGCACTGTGTATTTGGCTAAGTATTCCAAAGAGATCAATAAAAAGTAAGGTGCTTCGCACCACCGCCACCCATTGCCTTGCAGTGGGTGGTTTTTTTGTTTGGAAAAAGGGATCCCACAATAGCATAAGGACGGCAATCTGCCGCCCGCTTTTCCATACATACGCGAAAGGAGCCTCGCTGATGAAGCGAGGCTCCTTTTTTGCTTTGCTTTTACTTTTCCAGCACCAGGGTGGTGACGGAGCGGGCAGGGAGGGCAAAGACATCGGTGGCGGTGCGCTGTCTGTCCTTGCCAAGTCGTTGTCCTTGTCGGTTACATAGGTGGTGTGGCGGGTGTAACCGTCCAGCGCCAGGGTAGTGCTGCGGGCCTTATCCGTGTTGTTGATGAATACGGCGGTAACAGTGCCGTTGGGGTTTTTGAATGCCACGGACTGCACATCGCTCAGTTCTTCCGGCAGGGTAATGGAAATGCGTACGCTACCCTCGTCTGTGAATTTGGAGAAGTTGCCCAGTACCCACAGCCGCTTGGAGGTTTCGATTTGATGGCTGTCCTTGTCCAGGTACACCAGGCCGTCGGTGTAGCCGCCAAAGGCGCAGGCGGTCCACCAGTCCCATTCTACCGCGTTTAGCACCGTCAAATCCTGATGAATAATCCCGGCCAGTGCCAGACCGTATTCCATGCCCAGGCCGCTGTCCATACCGTTCTTTTGGATCAGGTCGTACACGCCGCTGTTTTGGTCCTCGGTCATTTGGCAGTATTCCGTCAGCGCCAGCTTGTAATTGCTGCGTAGGTGGTGGCTATGGCGTCGGCAAAGGCCTGCTTCTCCTCCGGGCTGGCCCAGTAGGAATGGAGTGCCAGCGTGGGCATACCCTTGCGAAGGGCGTTGTTTTTCAGCCAGTTGACACCGCTTTTGCCAAACATGGTCTTTAGGTATGCCATACAGGTGTCCGTGCCGATGTGACCGCTTTCCCAGCCTTCCAGCCGGCAGCCTTTAGCGCGTCTTCCTGCGCCATTTGCTTCAAAAATACCTTGTACAGATCCGGCATTGCGTCTTGGAGTAGTAGCAGCCCTCTTGTTTGGCGGTGCCGTCCTCGTAGCCCCGCCAGCTCCATTCCGGCTCATTGATGGGAGACAGGCCGGTGACCCGATACCCGGCCTCCGTAAAGTGCTTGGCGCAGGCAATGCTGTACTTGGCAAAGTCTGCGTACCGTTCAGGCTCCAGGTTGGTTACATATTTTTCATCGTCCGGCAGGTAGTCGCAGTAGGCTTTGCCGTTGGCGGTGTAAAACACCGGGGCGCTGTTAGAGAACAGGGTTACCCGCAGGTCTTTGTTCATACTTTTTGCCAGGGCCAGGGCATTTTGCGCTGCTGCGTCCCGCTCCCAGTGGTAGCTGCCGTCCTTGTCTATAAAGGCTTCTGCCCGGCGGTCCGGGTCGGTGATGGTGGCGTCGTCCTTGGAACCGGCGCCCAGGTTGTAGCGGTAAATATTCAGCCCAATGCCGCTGTTCTCGTCATACAGCAGGGAGAGAATATCCTTGGCATTCTCCCAATTGCCTACCTCCTGGCTCCACCAGCAGGCAGAAGCACCAAAGCCGTTCATTGTCTGATAGGCAGCGGTTGGTTCAATGGTGATGGTCTTGACCTGTGCGGTGGTTGCGGCAGGCTCTGTGTTGTCGGAGGTGCCGGCGGCGCACCCGGCCAGCAGGGCAGCGGTGCACAGAACAGCGGTCACTTTTGGTAAGCGTTTGGTGTATGCAGTCATTTTTTCGTCCTTATGTGAATTTAGTCTGTAATGGTAATGCCTTTTTTCTCCCGCTGGGCAGCCAGCTCCGTTTCCATTTTCTCCCTAAAGTCGCCGGTCAGGTTGTAGAAGAACATGGGAATGGTGCATACCAGCAGACTGATGGCGGGGATCAGCGATACCACGCTGAATATACCGTTTCGCACCCCATGGCTCATCAGCAGCGGGTTGGCGGTGACAGAGGCGTTAATGGAGCCTACATCCAGATCTACAATAATATACATGAGAATGATAAAGGAGGTGGAGAGCGCCGCCCCCAGCTTGGTGACAAAGCTCTGAATGGCAGAGCCATACCGGTGAGCCGGGTGCCGGTCTTCCACTCCATGTAGTCCAAACAGTCGCCGATCATGGCAAAGGCGCACACATTGATGGCGCCGCAGGGCACGCAGCTGAGTACCAAAAACGGCACGCAGGCCCAGAAATGCTGATACCCGATGCACCACATAATCAGACTGGATACGGCGCCCAGCAGGCTGGTGGCAATAATGATCTGTTTGTAGTTGAATTTCTTAAACAGTACCGGCATCAGCAGCATGGCGCCGAACATACCCACGGCGCTGGCCACGCTGAACACGGTGCTCACCAGCGAGATATTGCCTTGCAGCGCTGCCTCCTGCTCCACGGCGGACAGGCCGGTTAGTCCTTGCCGATATAAAAACTGTAACGGGCGGCGTGCACTGCGCCGGCTGGTACATATAACGGGCGGCGGAGAGAATACCCATCAGTGCCGTGAGCATTAAAGGCTTGCAGGTGAAGATCAGCTTCAGCGCAGAGGGCTGGCTTTTGTCCTTCTTAGGCGGAATCGGAATGTTCACCCGTTCCTTGGTCTTAAAATATACCCGGATAAACAGCAGATTGCCCACAATGGCGCAAAACAGGGCAATGCACATATACTTCGTCTTTTCCAGCTCCGTGCCGGACAAATTGAACTTGGGCAGAATAAAGCCCAGTACCATAAAGAAAGCGGTAGGTACGGCAGAGCCACGCCGTTGGCGGTGCGCGCCTTGCTGATAATGCCGCCCCGCTCGTCTGCATTGGGCGTTAAGGCATTGGGCAGTGCCCAGAAGGGCACATCCGAGGCGGTGTAGATCATACCCCAGGCCACATAGGTAACGGCGGCGTAGATCATCTTGGCTGTGTCGCTGATGTTGGGCGCGTAGAACAGCAGCACCGTCAGTATGGCAATGGGAATGGGTGTGTAAATGAGATACGGCTTCATTTTGCCGTTCTTTGGATTGGCGTGGTCCATAATATAACCCATGATCGGGTCGTTAATGGCGTCCCACACCCGCGCCAGCAGCATCAGCAGCAGCACAAATAAAGGCGTGAGCTTCAGCACGCTAATGTAAAAGTCTGAGATATAGCTGCTCATAATGGCATAGACCATGCCTTGACCCAGTGCGCCGACGCAGTAGGCATCCATTCTTTTTTCGGCACATGATTTGTATGATCCATGTGACCGTCCCCCTCTGTATTTTATTTTTAGAATAGAATATTCCAATACTAAGATACCATAGCCATCTACCTGCCGTCAATGAAAATGTACAGAAATCTGCATAAAAATAACCGGATTTTTACATAGAATGGAAGTAGTCAACACTGCGCAAATATGCTACAATGGGTTTGATAAGATCATCAAAGGAAGGAATTTGTATGCAGATCAAACTCATTGCAATGGACCTGGACGGCACTTTAATGCTGCCGGACCATCAGCGGTAGCGAGACACCCGCCGGGCGTTGGCTGCCTGCCGCCAACAGGGTGTGCGCCTGGCGTTGGCCACCGGTCGCACCTTGGCGCTGACGGAGCCGGTGCAGGCCCAACTGCCTTTTTTAGATTATATTGTATTCAGCAACGGCGCCGGTGTGTGGGATGTGCAGAACAAAAAGCGGATCCACAGTGACCCGATGCAGCTGGCGGATGCGCGGCAGATCTGCGCTTATTTGGACAGCCGCCCGGTGTACTATGAATTCTATGCCGATGGGGTGCCGGTGGCGCCTGCCCGGCGCAAGGGCATGGCGCGGCTGGACGGAGTGCCGGACAGCTTTGTGGACGAACTGCTGGAGAAAGTGGTGTACCGGGACAGTGTGGCAGACGCACTGGTTGGTATGACGGTGGAAAAGCTCAATCTCTTTACGATACCGATGGAAGAAAACCGAGCACTGCGCGCGTTTTTGCAGACCATGGGCCATGTGGAGATTACCTCCTCCATCGGCTGCAATGTGGAGGCCGGCAAGGTGGGCACCAGTAAGGCCACGGCCTTGGCTGCCTTGTGCGGTCACCTGGACTGTGACCCGGCCCAGGTGATGTGTTTTGGTGACGGCGGTAACGATGTGGATATGCTGCGTTACTGCGGTTGGTCGTATGCCATGGAGAACGGTACGGACGCGGCCAAGGCGGCTGCCCGCTTTTTAGCACCATCCAATGATCGGGAGGGTGTTGCTCGAGTGGTTCGGCAAGAGATACTGAAGGAGAATGCAGATGAATAACAAAAAATCGCCGCCATCGTGCTGATATTTGTGATTCTGTTTTGGTGTTGGTACTGGGGATCGGCTTTTTGGTGCCATTCCGCTGATTGGCAAGTGGATCGCCTTTGTGCTGGCCTGTTTGCTGGTGGTGTTTTGCGTGGTGTTCTTTTGGCTGGCCGGGAGACGAAACCGATGAGTCGCAGATACACCCGGCGGGGCACGGCGCTGCTGCTGGTACTGGCGCTCCTGGTGAGTATGCTGGGGGCGGCTCTGCCTGTGATGCAAAAATCGGGTGCCGCATCCGGCGCCTTTGCTACTGCCTATACTGCTCTGTTGGAGAAAGCCCCGGTGGCGCAGGCGGATTTAGAGCGTGATCCTTATGGTCTGTGCCGCCTGGTAGTTACCGGCTACGGCGGTAAGGACTACGGCGCTGTGGCAGCGGCGGTGACGGACGGCTTGGCGATTTTGCAATATGACACACCGTTGGCTGCCCGCAAGGCGGTGGTACAGTTGGCGCAGGACGCGCCACGGCGGAGCCGGACAGCCTGTGCCAATTAGAGACAGATACGGATCTGACCGGCAACCTTTGCCCCTGGGCGGGGGAGATGGTGGGCACCACCGCTTTTTGCGCCCGGAGGCAGATCCCGAGTCACCGGGTAGTCATCGCTCAAATTGATACAGGTTTTATGCTGGATCACCCGGCGCTGCAAGGGCGGCTGGTGTCTGACGGCATAGATCTGTCTGGCGACGGTAGAGCCAATGCGGCCTATGACACCCGGCAGCGGGGCGCCACTTATTGGCACGCCACGGCGGTGGCCTCGGTGCTGGCCGGGAATACAGATGAGAATGTAAAAATATTGCCCTATAAGTGGTGCGCTTCGGTACGGACACCTGCGCTGCCTCGGCGGTTTTGGCCGCCATGGAGGACGCTGTGGCAAAGGGCGCACGGGTGCTGAATATGAGCCTGAGCACCAGCCAAAATCGGGCGGGCTTTGCAGCATGATGGACAAGGCTGCGGCACTGGGTGTGGCCGTGTGTTGCTCTGCCGGCAATGCGGGCGAACAGATCAGCAACCGCTATCCCTCGGCATTGCCCCAGGCCATTACCGTCAGTGCAGTGACGGCGGACAAGACGGTGGCGGGGTTTTCCAATTACGGCGACCTGGTGGATTACTGTGCCCCCGGCAGCCACATTACTGTGGCCACCATGGACAGCGGCGGTGCACCGGCCGCTACAACTGCCTCCGGCACCTCGCTGTCTTGCCCCTATGGGGCGGCCTGTTGTGCGCTGCTGCTGAGTTTGCACCCGGATTTGACCCTGGACCAGCTGAACGCGCTGCTGCAAGGGTGTGCAGAGGATCTGGGTGACCCGGGCTTTGATCCCATTTACGGCAACGGTTTGCTGCGGCTGGACAACCTGACTCAAACCGGCACCACAGGCAACCTAACCTATACCCTGACCCTGCCGGAGGGTACGCTGGCCCTCACCGGCACCGGTGACGGCGCAGATTATGACTGTGCGGCAGCCACGCCCTGGGCGCTGTGGGCGGAAGAACTACAGCAGATTACGGTGGCGGATACGGTCACCGGGCTGGGCAATTTTACCTTTTCCGGCTGCCAAAGCGCAGTGTTTACCCTGCCGGAGACTTTGCAGCGGCTGGGGACTTATGTGTTTGAAAACTGCAAGGGTCTGCACACCATCACATTGCCCCGCAATGTGGAGCAGGTGGGCACCGGCGCCTTTTCCGGTTGCAGCGATCTGACGGTGCGGGGCTGGCGTAACACCCCTGCGCCCCGGGCTGCGGCTGCCGCAGGGGCGGCGTTCTTACCCCTGGGGTGCGTGCATAACTATGTGTGTCAGATTTTGCGACCCACAGATACGGACCCGGGCAGCCTGACCTATACCGCGCCGGGCGGCTGTCTGCTTACAGTAGCAGCGCTGCACCCTGGGCTGCCTATGCGGATACGGTGAGCAGCGTGTTCATCGGCCAGGGCGTAACCGGTGTAACCGGTTACGCCTTTGCGGATATGCGGCGGGTGACGGCGTTCTCTGTCACCGGCGATTATTATACGGTGGCAGAGGGTGTGCTGTACAGCGGGGACGGCACGGAGCTGATCTGTTACCCCGGTGGTCGGGTGGCTACGGACTTACGATTCCGGATGGGGTGACAGCCGTGTATGCGGCGGCGTTTCTGTCTGCCTGCAGCTGCAACAGGTGGAGAGCGCCTCTGCCGTTCTGACCGTTACGGCAGACGGCCTGTTGTACGGCGAAAATGGGCGCACTCTGTGGATGGCGTTGCCTCAGTTCCATCAAGATACCCTTGTGCTGCGCCGGGCGGTGCTGATCGCCGGCGGCGCGTTCTTACTGAATCATACCTTGCGTACGGTGTACGCCACGGCCGCCGTGTCCGTGGAGCCCCACGGACTGGGGACTGCCTTTTCTGACGGCTTTGTGCGCCGGGCGCTGACGGTGTACGGCTTGCCCGGCTCTGTGCTGGAGACCTACTGCGGCACGGCTATTCCTTTTTACCCGGTGAACAGCGGCGTCTGCGGTGCGGAAACTGCTTGGCAGTATGATTTGGACACAGCGCGCTTACGATCAGCGGCAGCGGACCGGTGGCGGATTTTGCCGCCGATGTGGCGCCTTGGGCGCTGTTTGGTGCGGAGATACGGCAAGTGACGGTGGAGGACGGCGTGACCGCCCTGCCGGAAAGCAGCTTTGCCAATTGCACCGGCCTGACCCGGGTGACCCTGGGCAGCGGTATAGAGAAAATGGACGCAACTGGTTTGCCCATTGCCCGAACTTAACGGAACTGACGGTTACCGCTACGGACACGGTGTTTCCGGCTGCTGTCTTTGCAGGGGTGGGGGACGGTCTGACTCTGTACGGTTACTATGACACCACGGTGATGGACTATGCCGGGGCGCAGGGACTGACCTTTGTGCCGCTGGGCTGCCTGCACCGCATCTATACGGACAGCGGACCGGCGCCCACCTGCACGGCAGGCGCCACCCGCAGCCGCACCTGCGCCCGCTGCGGCGCAGACCTGGGCACGGTAGAGCTGCCCCCGAATGGTCATACTTATTCGGAGACGGTGCAAACGGCGCCTACCTGTACAGCAACCGGGTGTTCCAAGTACACCTGCACCGTGTGCGGCGACAGCTACACCGCAGACACCCCGGCTTTGGGTCACAATTGGGTGCAGCGCGCCTATACGGCGCCCACCTGCTGTGTGGCAGGCCGTGTGCAACGCTACTGTGCCCGCTGCGGTACGGAGGAAACGAACATTTTGTCGCCCACCCAGCCGGAGGGGCATTTTGTCAAGGGCACGGTCACGGACAAGGCCGGTGCGCCGCTGGAAAACATCTCCGTATCGTTGGACGGCACGCCGGTGGCGGTGACCAACGAGAACGGCGTGTTCCTGTTTGAGGGCGTATCCTGCGGGAATTATACTTTGACTTTTTGCGGTGACGGCTGCGTGCCCCGCAGTGTGCCCCTGTCTGTCGGCGGGGGCAACACCACCGCACCGGCAGCTGTTTTGTTGCTGGTGGGTGATTTGAACGGCGACGGTTATGTAAACGCACGGGACGATGTGCTGAATCAGCGGCGAGGGATCAGCAAGCGATGGTGCCAACTTGTCGGTGAACCGGGTGCTGCCGGAGGTGACGCTGGATCGAATTTATGGCGTGCAGGCCAAGATCGGTGTGTTGTATATTCGCCAGTCGGCAGAAGAGAATGGTGCCTACCGCCGCCGATTTGAGGCGAATGTGCGCGCCTTTAACGAGTACCGGGTCGTGGACTGCGGCTTCCTGTACGGTAAAAATATGACTGCGACGGATTTGGTGCCGGAACGGGTAGGTGCAACCAATGCGCAGGGCTATACGGTTAAGCGAACGCCTGCGGCCTGTACCCCCGGACGCAAGGTGCTGCGGTACGGCTCCTCCTCTGCCACCGGGCAGGTGAGCGCCCGGTTTTATATCACTTATACCAATGGCATTATGACCAAGACTTATTTAAGCGAGGTATGTACCTATGACTATGACGAAGCCTAAGCTGCTGGTCTCTGCCTGCCTGCTGGGGGAGAACTGCAAGTACAGCGGCGGCAATAACAGGATGAACAGGTGCGGGCGCTGGAACGATATTTTCAGTTGATTCCGGTGTGCCCGGAGTGTTTTGGCGGATTGCCTATTCCCCGGGAGCCAAGTGAAATTCGGGACGGCTGCGTGGTGAGCAAAAGCGGTATCGATGTGACCGCTGCCTTTGCGGACGGGGCGGAAAAAACCTTGTATATTGCTGAGGAGGAAAACTGCGGCCTGGCGCTTCTTAAGGAGCGCAGCCCCTCCTGCGGCAGCCGCTTTGTTTATGATGGTACCTTTACCGGAACGGTGGTGCCGGGGCAGGGCGTGACGGCGGCATTGCTAGCCGGGCGCGGGGTAGAGCTGTTCAGTGAAGAAACCATTGCCCGCTTGCTTTTGCTGTACGGTCCGGACGAGATGTAAAAACTTGCCTTTTTTGTGTCTGCGGCGTTGACAACGCCCGGCGTCTAAAGTATAATGCAAATAATGAAAGTGAGGGCTTCATGAAAAAATGGTTTACCCTTTGTATGTCTGTTTTGTTGCTGCTGGGCGTGTTTGCCGGCTGTACCAAAGGCGGATCCGGCGGCGAGACCACCACGGCAGAGACCACCACATCTCCCTTAGAGACCAAGTCCGCAGCCATTACCGGCAATACGGCGATCCGTTTGCTGGAGAGCTATTCTAAAAAAGAGCTGGGTCTGGACAATGTGGGCAAGAAAAAATATGAGTTTATGCTCAGCACCATTGGCTCGGAGATCAAGGGCAAGAAGTATATTCGCGCCGAGGCGGGCTATATGGACCAGACCGGCAAGGATGAGAACGGCAAGCCGGTGTACCAGATGAAGTCGTACAAGACTTTTTATATTGCTTATGACGGCAAGACTCTGCTTATCGACCAGGGCGACGGCAAGTACAAAACCCTGCAGATCGACAAGGCACGGCTGGATAAAGTGACCACCACCCAGGCCAGTACCAAGAAGCACGAGAGCACTTCTAAGAAAAAATAATCGACAAATACGCAAATAACAGTCTGTTATCGGCGGCGGATTATGGGATTTTCCACAATTCTGCCGCCGAATTTTTGTGCTTTTTACCAGTATTTTTACTTCCAAACCCGGTTATTTTAAGATTATGTAAAAAACCGGTTGCCGGTGTTGCCTTTTGGCGGTTTTGTGGTAAAATGAATTTTGGAATCGTAGAAATAAGGAGTCTTGATCGATGAAAAAACAAAAATTATTTGCACCCTCGGTCCGGCAACGGATAACGATCAGGTGTTGGCGGATATGATTAAGGCCGGTATGGATGTGGCACGGTTCAACTTTAGTCACGGTGATTACGATGCCCAGTCCAAGCGGCTGGAGCAGTTGGTACGTGTGCGTGAGGCGCAGGGCGTGCCGGTGGCTACTTTGCTGGATACCAAGGGCCCGGAAATTCGCACCGGGGACTTTGAAGATCCCGACGGCGTCGTGATTCACAAAGGTGACACTTTTACGCTCACCACAAAAAAATGCCTGGGTGATGCCAAGCACTGCTATGTGAATTACCCCGGCTGGTAGACGATGTAAAAGTGGGCACCTCTATCCTCATTAACGACGGCCTGATTGCCATGGAGGTGACGGAACTGCGCCGGGACGAGATCGTCTGCCGGGTAACGGACGGCGGTCTGCTCACCAACAAAAAGGGCGTGAATGTGCCGGATATCAGCCTGAATATGCCTTACCTGTCTCCGGCAGATATGCAGGATCTGGAATTCGGCGCGTCTCATGATTTTGATTTTATCGCCGCGTCCTTTGTGCGTACCGCAGGAGATGTGATCTATCTGCGCAACTTCTGCCAGGCGCTGGGCTGGAACGATGTGCGTATTATTGCTAAAATCGAGAATATGGAGGGCGTCAATAACATTGACGCGATTATTGAAGAAGCGGACGGCATTATGGTGGCCCGCGGCGACATGGGCGTAGAAATTCCCTTTGAGCGGATCCCCGCTATTCAAAAGATGATCATTCGCAAGGTGTATTCTGCCGGCAAAGTGGTGGTGACCGCTACCCAAATGCTGGAGTCTATGATCACCAATCCCCGCCCCACCCGGGCAGAGATCACCGATGTGGCTAACGCCATTTATGACGCACCTCAGCCATTATGCTCAGTGGCGAGACCGCTATGGGCGCCCACCCGGTAGAGGCAGTGCAGACCATGGCATCCATTGCCGCTACCACGGAGGAGGACATTGACTACAAGGTGCGCTTTTCCAATGTGTATCCGGCGCCGCTGACGAAGAATATTACTTCTGCTATCGGTCACGCTACGGTGACCACCGCCCATGACCTGGGCGCTGCCGCCATTGTAACGGTTACGCAAAGCGGCACCACCGCCCGCATGATCTCCAAGTACCGCCCGGATGTACCTATTATCGGCGCCACCACGGAGGAGAAGGTGCTGCACCAGCTGATGCTCAGCTGGGGCGTGGTGCCGGTACGCTGCGTGCGCCAGGATAATACGGACGCTCTGTTTGACCACGCGGTGGAGGTGGGCCGTACGACCGGCCTGATCCACCCGGACGATATTGTGGTCATTACCGCCGGTATTCCTCTGGGTGCCAGCGGCACAACGAATATGCTGAAAGTGCAGACGGTGCGATGAGCCCTTGCGCTTTTTCACCGCCGAGGATCCGGATATGGCCCGGGTGCGTGCCATTCGCCGACAGGTGTTTGTGCAGGACTTGGGCGTGCCGGAGCAGCAGGAGTTTGACGCGGCGGATCTGCCGGGGGCAGATACCGTTTATGCGCTGCTGACGGCAGAGGGCTGCCCTCTGGGCACCGGTCGCCTGCAAGGGGCGGCGGAGAACTATAAAATCGGGCGCATTGCCTTTTCACCCGCTGCCAGAGGGCAGGGCAGCGGCCGCCGACTGGTAACGGCGCTGGTGCGCCGTGCCGCCGAACAGGGCGCGCACCGTGTGCCGGTGGACGCTCGGCTGGAGGCAGTGGGTTTTTATGAGAAGTTGGGGTTTGTGCCCTGCGGCCAGCCGTTTGTGCAGCGGGGTATGCGCCATTTGCCAATGGAATTGACCGGGTGGCACTGCGCCGCCTGTTGGGGGAGAAAGACCATGACGAAGAAGAAAAATAAATCCCTGCGGATCTTGTTGCCGGTGCTGCTGATCGTGGCGCTGGTGGCTGCCGGGCTGTATGCCTACAATCTGGTGCGCACGGATGTGGCCGGGGAGCGGGGCAGCAGCGCCAAGTACACCTTGGTGATTGAGGACAACGACTTTGCCTATGAAATCGGCGCCAAGCTGAAAAACGCCGGTATGATCAAAAGCGATACGGTGTGGACCTGGTGGATGGACCGCAATTACCCGGATTTTACATACTATAACGGCGAGTATTACCTAAACGCCGGCATGAGTTATCAGGAGCTGGCGGAGAAGCTGCAAAACCCGGACATTAGCCATAAGAAGGTGAAGGTCACCATTCCCGAGGGCTACACGGTGTTTGATATTGCCTCTACGCTGGAGAAAAAGAATGTGTGCAGCGCCAAGGATTTCTTAAAGGCGTGCAGCACCACCGAGGGCTATGACTATGACTGGCTGGCGGACTTTCCCAAGAATGACCCCCATGTGGGCTATATTTTGGAGGGCTTTTTGTTCCCGGCTACTTATGACTTTGGGGAGAATTCCAAGGCTACGGATATTGCAGATGCGATGTTAGAGGCCTTTGACCAGCGGATTACCGATGAGGTGAAAACCTATTGCAAGCAGCGGGGCTACACGCTGTACCAGTTTGTGACCCTGTGCTCTATTGTGCAAAAGGAGGCACTGAGCAAATCCAGTCAAGGCAATATTGCCTCTACTTTGGAGAACCGGCTGGACAAGGGCATGAAGATTGAGTGCGATGTGACCTATTACTATGCCAAGCGCTGCGACCATGGCTTTTCCCAGTCGGTGTATGACGCTTATTACACCTACCGTTGCCCCGGTCTGCCTGCCGGTCCCATTGCCAACCCGGTACGGAAATTATGACTGCCACTGTGGAGCACCCCAGTACCGATTATTTGTATTTCTTCTCGGACCTGAAAGGGAACTTCCACTTTGCCGCTACTTATGATGAATTTGAAAGCTTAAAGGCCAAGTATCCCTGGCAATAATGGACTTTTGGCGATTATCACCAAAGTACGGAGCAAAAGTTTGGAGAAAGTGCCAAAGCCTTTTCGTTGACGGCAAAATTGAAAATATGGTAAAATAAGTGTGTCCCTTGTGGGGCACACTTAATTTTTTACCTTCATACAAAAAAACAAAGAAAGCGAGGATTTTTATGAAAAAATTACTTTCCACCCTGCTGGCTGTGATGCTGGCTGTAACCATGCTCACCGGCATGGCGATCCCTGCCCAGGCAGCGGAGAACGACATTTTTAACCCCGGCGTGCTGGAGCTGGACGGCAGCCGTACTTTTACCATCAGCAAAACCAAAAGTTCTGCTTTCTTTTCTTTTACACCGGAAATCACGGGATGCTACGAATTCCGTATTCAAAATAGGAAATTGAAAGATGTAGATGTGGATTTTGGCATAATGGACAATTATGCAATGATGTTAACTTCTGCAGAAGAGGTAGATGCGGCGCGTTACAGAGGTGTTTCAGATACGCTTGCGACTGCGATGACTTTACAAGCAGGTGAGCGTTATTTGATTTATTTTACTGCTTATAACCAGGAGCAATGGGAGCGCCCGGTGGATTTTAATGTGAATGTGGGTATGCACACACATGATGTTATAAAGGGCGATATTAAAGCCACGCACTACGATGATGGCGAGAACTATAAGCTGTGCAGGTATTGCGATGAGTATAAGGGCTACAAGAATGATTACAATGCCTATGAGACCGTCGCATTGAGCAAGACTTCCTATACCTATGACGGCAAAGAGAAAAAACCGGGCGTTATGGTTGCGAATTGGTTGGGCGAGCCTATCTCCAAGAGCGAGTACACCGTGACTTACCCCAAGAGCGCCAAGAATGTAGGCAAATACACCGTGACCATCAAGTTTAAGAATCACTATGTCGGCACGGAAAAGCGCACCTTTACCATCAATCCCAAGGGCACTTCTTTGAGCAAGGTGACCAGCCCCAAAAAAGCCCAGCTGAAAGTGACTTGGAAGAAGCAGGCCTCCCAGACCACCGGCTACCAGGTGCAGTACAGCACGGACAAGAACTTCAAAAAAGGCAACAAGACCGTGACTGTAAAGGGCGCCAAGACCACCGCCAAGACCATTTCCAAGCTCACCAAGGGCAAGAAATACTATGTGCGGGTGCGTACCTATAAGACGGTGAACAAGACCAATTTCTACTCCGGCTGGAGCAAGAGCACCTCTGTCACCGTGAAAAAATAAGAAAACCGTTGACAAATCCGCGCGGGTGTGGTAAACTATTGCCACAACAAAGCAGAACGACCCTGTTCTCCCCTCCCGCTGCGGCAAAGAGGGCAATCTTCAATTCCTGAGATTTGAGAGAAGTGCGGGCGTTTTGCGTCCGCACTTTTTGGCTTTTCAGCCGGTGCAACTTTATCAAAGAGGTGTTATTTATCAGCAGAGAAAAGGACACAGTCCAACTCAACGAACAAATTCGGGATAAAGAGCTTCGTATCGTCTCCGCCGACGGCGAGCAGTTGGGGATCATGAGCGCCCGTGACGCGCAAAAGATTGCCGATGATCGCAGTCTGGATCTGGTGAAGATCGCTCCCCAGCCAAGCCCCCGGTCTGCAAGATCATGGATTACAGCAAGTACCGTTACGAGCAGGCCAAGCGGGAGAAAGAGAACCGCAAGAACCAAAAGACGGTGGAAACGAAAGAGATTCGTCTGTCCCTGAAGATCGACATCGGTGACTTCAACACCAAGCTCAACCATGCCAAGAAGTTCTTAGAGGCCGGCAACAAGCTGAAGGTATCTATCCGCCTGCGCGGGCGGGAGATGGCCCACTCTGACCTGGGCGTTGCCACCATGCAGCGCTTTGCCGAGGGGATCGGCGAGCTGGGCTCTGTTGACAAGCAACCCAAACTGGAGGGCAGACAGATCTTGATGTTTATGTCCCCCAAGGCAGCAAAGTAAATTCACAAAACGGAGGAATAGATTATGCCTAAAATTAAAACGCACAGCGGCGCAAAAAAGCGCTTCAAGACCACCAAAAGCGGCAAGGTAAAGCGTGCCCACGCTTACACCTCCCACATTTTGACCAAGAAGTCCACCAAGCGTAAGAGAAACCTGCGCAAGACTGCCGTTGCAGATGTGACCAACCAGAAGCAGTGCAAGCGCTGGTGCCCTACAAATAAGAGACAACGCGTTTTATCAGAATATCGGAGGTAAGAAAGAATGGCTAGAATTAAAGGCGCTATGGCGACCCGCAAGAGAAGAAAGAAAGTATTAAAGGCTGCAAAGGGTTATTACGGCGGCAAGCACCGTCTGTTTAAGACTGCTAAGCAGGCTGTGATGAAGAGCGGCCAGTACGCTTACATCGGCCGTAAGCAGAAGAAGAGAGATTTCCGCAGAATGTGGATCACCCGTATCTCTGCTGCCTGCAAGGCAAACGGTATGAACTACTCCACCTTCATGAACGGTCTGAAGAAGGCCGGCGTGGACCTGAACAGAAAGATGCTGTCTGAGATCGCTATTGCTGATCCGGCGGGCTTCACCGCTCTGACCGAGACCGCTAAGGCTGCTCTGTAAGATTTGCCAATGACGGACTGTACCCTTTTGGGTGCGGTCCGTTTTGTTTTTTCAAAAAGTCAAAATTTTTTGTCTTTGGGTGTTGCACTTTTTGCGATATAATGTAATATAAGACTTAATTTAATAAATAAAGCCAGTGGTTTGGTTAAACAGATAGGGGTCGGCCCGGTGCCGACTGCATAGTAGCACGCCAAAACGGAGATGTGTATGGATAAAATCACGGGAAAACAGAATCAACTGATCAAGACACCAAAAAATTGTTGGTCTCCGCCAAGGCACGCCGGGACGCTCGCTCCTTTGTGCTGGAGGGGGCGCGGCTTTGTTTTGATGTCCTTCATTCGTTTTACACCGTTGCGCTGGTATTGGTCACCGCCGACTGTATGGCACGCTATCCGGCGGAATGCGCCCGGTTGTGTGATCGGGCCGGTCGGGCGGTGGAGATCAGCAGCGAGGTGGCGGACAAACTGGCGGAGACGGAGCACACCCAAGGCATTTTCTGTGTGTGCAAAATGCCGGCGGAGAACCCTACCATTGAGACCGGGCGCTTTATCGCTTTGGACGGGGTGCAGGATCCCAGCAATCTGCGCCATCGCCCGCAGCGCAGAGGCGTTGGGCATAGCCGGTTTGCTGGCGTATAACTGCTGCGATGTGTATAATCCCAAGGCGCTGCGCGCCTCTATGGGCAGCCTGCTGCGGCTGCCGGTGACCGTCAGTCACGATTTGCGGGAGGATCTGCTGCTGTATAAGGCAGAGGGGTTCCAGGTGCTTGGCACCGTGCCGGTGGATACGGCAGCCAAAATTACGGAGACCCACTTTACCAAGTCCTCCATCTGTGTGATCGGTAATGAGGGCAACGGAATCAGCCAGGGAGTCAAGCAGGTGTGCGACGATCTGGTGACCATTCCCATGAAAGGGCGGGCCGAGAGCCTGAATGCCTCCGTTGCGGCAGCCATTACCATGTGGGAGATGATGCGATGAGCGAGACGGCCTACTGGGTATGGCTCCAATGTGCCTGGGAGAGGGCGCGGCGGTACAGCCTTTGTTAGAAGAATTCGGCAGCGCCAAGGCGGTGTACGACGCCAACATTATGGAGTGGCGCATGACCCGGCGCTGACAAAATATCAGGTGCAGCACTTGGAGAGCACGCCTTTGTCCGCTGCGGACAAAGTGCTTTCCACCTGCAAGCAGCAGGGCTGGCAGATGCTCCCCTATGACCATCCGGATTATCCCCGCCTGCTGCGGGATCTGCCGGACCCGCCGCTGGTGCTGTATGTGGACGGCACCGTGCCGGACTGGAACCGGCAGCTGACCTTGGGCATTGTGGGTACCCGCCAGGCGTCCGCTTATGCGGTGCAGGTGTGCGACATTATGGCTAAGGGCGTGGCAGGTGCCGGAGCCTTGTGGTCAGCGGCGGCGCGCTGGGAATCGACAGTACCGCCCATAAGGGCGCTATGTTAGCCGGCGGCACCACCGTTGCGGTGCTGGCTGCGGCTGGTACCCGGTATTTGATGCAAAATGAGCCGCTGCGGGCAGAAATTCGTAGCCACGGTGCGCTGGTAACGGAATTTCGACCCTTTACCCCGGCAGGGAAGCACACCTTCCCTTTGCGTAACCGCTTGATCAGCGGTATGAGCGAGGGCTTGCTGGTGGTAGAAGCCGGCAGCCACAGCGGCTCTTTGATCACCGCCCGTTGCGCGCTGGAACAGGGGCGCGATGTGTATGCGGTGCCCGGCTCCGTGTTGTCTACGGACTTTGCCGGCACAAACGATCTAATCAACGACGGCGCTTATGTGGTGACCCAGCCGGTCCAGCTACTTTCCGGTTATGCGGAGCGCTACCACCTGGATCTGGACCGGGTGCCCAGCGTGCAGCAGCTGCTGGCGGCGGAGCAGGACCCGGGCGCCAACTTGCCCCAAACCTCAAAGGAGTACGATTTTGAACGGCTGGAGGAGGGGCGGCAGCGGCTGAAAAAGCGACGAGAAAATCAGGCGCTGCTTACAGCTGCGGAAAGTGCGGTGCTTGCTGCACTGCCGGAGGTATTCACCCCGGTAGATCAGGTGGCAGCCAAGGCAGCTATGCCCCAGGGCAGCTGCTGGCGGCACTGACCAAGCTGGAACTGCTGGATCTGGCGGAGAGCGCCCCCGGCAGCCGCTTTCGGAAGAAATAACAGCTCGAGAGAGAAAGGATATAGAACAAATGTCAAAACTGGTTATTGTGGAGTCGCCGGCCAAGGCGAAGAACATTAAGGGCTATTTGGGCAAGGGGTACGATGTGGTGGCCTCTATGGGCCATGTGCGGGATCTGCCCGCGCCCGGCTGTCTGTGGACATTGCCCATGACTTTGCCCCTAAGTATGCGGTAATCGCCGGCAAGGAGAACTTTGTAAAGGACCTGAAAAAAAAAGGCCCAGGCCGCCGATTATGTGTACCTGGCAACGGACCCTGATCGGGAGGGCGAGGCCATCAGCTGGCACCTGGCCACGCTGCTGGGGCTGGATATGAATGAGAAAAACCGGGTCACCTTTAACGAGATCACCAAGCACGGCGTGCTTACCGGTATGGAGCACCCCCGCGCCATTGATATTGACTTTGTAAATGCCCAGCAGGCCCGGCGAATTTTGGATCGGCTCATCGGCTACAAGCTGTCGCCCTTTATCAGTCAAAAAATCCGACGGGGTCTGTCTGCCGGTCGTGTGCAGTCCGTGGCTCTGCGGCTGGTGGTGGACCGGGAAGAGGAGATCCGTGCTTTTAAGCCGGAGGAATACTGGTCCATTGACGCTAAGTTTACCAACCCGCCGGAGCGCAAGAGCTTTGCCGCCGCCCTGGCCGGCAAGGTGGATGATAAGGCAAAGATCAAGATCACTTCCAAGGAGGAGAGCGATAAGATTCTCTCCGATTTAGAGGGTGCCGAGTACATTGTGCAGTCGGTGAAGAAGGGCACACGCAAGAAGAGCCCAACCCCGCCGTTTATCACCTCCACCTTGCAGCAGGAGGCTTCCCGCCGCCTGTCATTCCAGGCCAAGCGGACCATGAAAGCCGCCCAGGAGCTGTATGAGGGCGTGGAAGTAGTCGGTCACGGCACACTGGGTCTGATCACTTATATGCGTACGGACTCCCTGCGTATCTCCGAGGAGGCACGGGCTGCCGGCAACGCCTTTATTACAGAGACTTACGGCGAGAAGTACCTGCCCAAGAAGCCCCGGTATTTTAAGTCCAAGAGCAATATTCAGGACGGCCACGAGGCCATCCGCCCCACCACCCCCTCCATTACCCCGGAGATGGTGAAGGGCAGCGTTACCACCGACCAGTACAAAATCTACAAGCTGGTGTGGGAGCGGTTTATTGCCTCCCTGATGGAGAACTGCCTGCAAGAGACCATGAAAATTGAGATCGTTGCCAACGGCTATGTGTTCAACGCCACCGGCTACACGGTGAAGTTTGACGGCTTTACCGTGCTGTATGAGGAGAAAGGCGACGACGGCAAAACCGAGGGCGCAGCGCCCCTGCCGCCGGTAAAGGCCGGCGACAAGCTGCGGCTCAAGAGTATTCTCGGCAATCAGCACTTTACCCAGCCCCCCGCCCGGTACACGGAGGCGTCCCTGACCAAGCACTGGAGGAGAACGGCGTGGGTCGTCCCTCCACCTATGTGACCATCACCTCCACTATTGTGGGTCGGGAGTATGTGAAGCGCGAGGGCAAGCAGTTCGTGCCCACAGAGTTGGGTGAGGCAGTGACCAAGCTGCTGGAGGAGCGTATGCCCAACATTGTGGATGTAAAGTACACCTCCAAGATGGAGGCGGATCTGGATAAGATCGACTCCGGTGATCGGGATTATATTGATATGATTCGCCACTATTACGAGGACTTTGAGGCCCCGCTGGAAAAGGCAAAGAAGGAAATGCAGGGCGTGAAGATCAAACTGAAAGAGGAAGAGACGGATGTGGTCTGCGAAAAGTGCGGGCGCAACATGGTTATCAAAGTAGGCCGCTACGGCAAGTTCCTGGCCTGCCCCGGCTACCCGGAGTGTAAGAATACCAAGCCCCTGGTGTTTAAGACCAAGGCCAAGTGCCCGGTGTGCGGCGCCGATGTGATCGAGAAAAAAGACCCGTAGGGGCACTTCTTTCTACGGCTGCTCCGCTTATCCCAACTGCAACTTTATGACCTGGGATGTGCCCACCGACGAGGTGTGCCCCCAGTGCGGCAAGTCCCTGTTTAAGAAGCGAGGCAATGTGCTGGTATGCCTAGACGAGAAGTGTGGCTTTAGCAAACCGGCACCTAAGAAGAAAAAAGAACAGGCAGAGGAATAAATGAGATTTACAGTAATCGGTGCAGGCTTAGCCGGTACGGAGGCGGCGTGGCAGATTGCCAATGCCGGCCACCCGGTCACCCTGCTGGAGATGAAGCCGGTACAGTATTCACCGGCCCATACATCGCTATTGTTTGCAGAGCTGGTGTGCTCCAACTCCTTAAAGGCCGCCCGGCTGGAAAGTGCGGCGGGGCTGCTCAAGGAGGAGATGGCTCGGCTTGGCTCTCTGACGGTGCCCATTGCTCGGCAGTGCGCTGTGCCTGCCGGCGGTGCCCTGGCCGTGGATCGGGAGCAGTTCGCCTCTCGGGTGACGGCGGCGGTGGAGAGCCACCCCAATATCACCGTAGAGCACCGAGTGGTGACGGAAGTACCCGCAGGGCAGATCAGATCACCGTGGTGGCCAGCGGTCCGCTGACGGCGGACGATCTGGCGTCGGATATTGAGCGGCTTTGCCCCGGTCGGCTGTCCTTTTATGACGCGGCGGCGCCCATTATCACAGCGGAGAGCGTGGACTATACCAAGGTGTTCGGCGCCTCCCGCTACGACCGTGGCGGCGACAGCGACTATTTGAACTGTCCCTTCAATCGGGCGGAATATGAGGCATTTATAAACGCGCTGGTGCACGCCGAGGGTGCAGTGACCCACGATTTTGATGTGTATGAGGCTGTATGCCCATTGAGAAGTTGGCAAAGCGTGGCGCGGACGCACCCCGGTTCGGTCCCATGAAGCCGGTAGGCTCATTGACCCGGCTACCGGGCACCGCCCTTGGGCCTGTGTGCAGCTACGGCGGGAGAATGCCGGTGGCACGCTGTTTAACCTGGTGGGCTTCCAGACCAACTTAAGTTCCCGGAGCAGCGGCGGGTGTTTCGTATGATCCCCGGGCTGGAGCAGGCGGAGATTGTGCGCTACGGCGTGATGCACCGCAATTCCTTTATTGACTCGCCCCGGCTGCTGAGTGCGGATTACGCGCTGCGCAGCACCCCAACATTTTCTTTGCCGGTCAGATTACCGGCGTGGAGGGGTATATGGAGTCCGCCATGAGCGGCATTTTGGCCGGGCGCAATGCAGTGCGCCGGGCAGAGGGCAAGCCCACCGGCTGCCCGAACGGCGAGACGATGAGCGGCGCGCTGAGCCGCTACATCAGCGACGAGAGCGTGAAGCACTTTCAGCCCATGGGCGCCAACTTTGGCATTTTGCCCCCCATGGAGCCGAAAATTCGAGATAAAAAAGAGCGCTATGCGGCTTTGTCTAACCGGGCGCTGGCGGAACTGGACCGCTTTTTGGAGAAATGAGCATGAAGATCATTGTAGACGCATTCGGCGGCGACCACGCACCCTTGGAGATTCTAAAGGGCGCCATGCAGGCGGTGGACACCTATGATGTGGACATTATCTTAACAGGCAAAGAGGCGGAAATTCGCCGCTGCGCGGAGGAGAACCGCTTGCAGCTGCGACGCACCCGCATTGTGGATGCTCCCCAGGTGATCACCATGGAGGACGACGCAAGAGTGTGCTACGCAGCAAGAAAGACTCATCCCTGGGCGTGGCGTTTCAGCTGCTGAATCCGGGGAAGGGGATGCGCTGGTCAGCGCCGGAAATACCGGTGCCGTGACCGTAGGCGCTACGCTGATCACCGGGCGGATTAAAGGCGTTAAGCGACCGGCGATTGCCTCGGTTATGCCTCTGCAAACAAGCCCTTTTTGATGATGGACTGCGGCGCCAATGCGGAGTGCAAGCCGGAGTTCCTGTGCCAATTTGGGCTGCTTGGTTCCCTGTATATGCAGCATGTGCTCCATGTGAAGAACCCGCGGGTGGCTCTGGCCAATAACGGAACAGAACCCACCAAAGGCACCCCCACCGTGCGGGCGGCCTATGACCTGATGACTGCCGCACCGTACAATTTTGTGGGCAATATCGAGGGTCGCCAAATTCCCTTTGGGGACGCGGATGTGGTGGTGGCCGACGGCTTTACCGGCAACCTGATCTTAAAAACCTACGAGGGTGTGGCCAAGGTGCTGATGAACGAGATGAAGGCCTGTTCAAGAAGAACGCCTTTACCCTGCTGTCTGCCCTGGGTGTGTCCGGTGGGCTAAAGAATATGAAGACCAAGTTCGACTATAAAGAATACGGCGGCGCCGTAATGCTGGGGGTACAAAAGCCGGTGGTCAAGGCCCACGGCTCCGCAGACGCCCGCACCTTTAAGAACGCCATCAAACAGGCGGTCTGGTTTTTGCAAAACGACCTGATCGGCCATATAGAAACCGCCCTGGCAGCTCCTGCTGCCTCGGCAGAATAAGAGGAAGTTCGGTTATGGAATCTTTGGAACATAAGATTGGATATACCTTTCAGGATCGTAGCCTGTTGCAGGAGGCATTGACCCATTCCAGCTACGCCAACGAGCGCCACGGCCGCATGCGTTGCAACGAGCGTATGGAGTTCCTGGGGGACGCGGTGCTGTCCATTGTGTCTGCAGAGCTGCTGTACACCCGGTTCCCGGATATGCCGGAGGGTCAACTGTCCAAGCTGCGCTCGGCGCTGGTGTGCACCCAAAGCTTGGCCGGGTTTGCCGCCCAGATTGACCTGGGCAGCTACCTGCGTATGGGCAAGGGTGAGATCCACACCAAGGGCTGGGAGCGCCCCTCCACGCTGGAAAATACCTTTGAGGCGCTGATCGCCGCCATTTATTTGGACGGCGGTATGGAACCGGCCAAGCGACACATTCTCCGCTTTTTAGTACCGGCGTTGGAGAATCACACCACCGCCTTTAAGGACTACAAGACCACCCTGCAAGAGGTGGTACAACAGAACCCGGGGGAAAATGTAACCTATGTGCTGGTGGGAGAGAGCGGCCCGGATCACGACAAGCGCTTTCAGGTGCAGGTGCGGCTCAATTCCAATGTGATCGGCTCCGGTGTGGGTCGCAGCAAAAAGGAAGCGGAGCAGGAGGCGGCCAAAGAGGCGCTGCACCTGATGGGTCTATGAGAAAGGGCAATATCAGCATTTTTGTGCCCCATATCGGCTGCCCGTGCCGGTGCTCTTTTTGCGATCAGCGCACCATCAGCGGCCAAACGGCGCCGCCTACGCCGGCAGATGTGCGCGCCGCTTGCGAGAAAGCCTTTGAAAAAGACGGTTTCAGCTATGAAATTGCGTTTTTTGGAGGCTCCTTTACCGCCATTGACCCGGCGTATATGCAGTCCCTGCTGGCTGCCGCCGCACCGTATGTGCAGGCCGGCAAGGCCACAGGCATTCGGGTGTCTACCCGGCCGGACTGCGTAGACGACGCGGTGTTGGCACTGCTAAAATCCTACGGCGTGACTGCTGTGGAACTGGGGTGCCAGAGTATGGATGACCGGGTGCTGACCCGGTGCCGCCGGGGCCACATGGCAGCGGACAGTATTGCCGCCGCCCAGTGCGTGCACCGAGCGGGGCTGGAACTGGGCGTACAGATGATGACCGGCCTGCCCGGCGATACGGACGATACCGCCTTGGAAACGGCTCGGCAGCTGATTGCCCTGCGCCCGGACACCGTGCGGATTTACCCAACGGTGGTGCTGGCAGGTACGGAGCTGGAACGCCAATACCGCAGCGGGGACTATGTGCCCCAAACGGTGGAGCAGGCGGTGGACCTGTGCAGCCGGCTGGTGCCGCTGTTTACTGAGGCAGGGGTGCGGATCATTCGCCTGGGACTGCACAGCAGCCCGGAGGTGAAGGAAAAAATGGTGGCCGGTGCCTTTCATGACAGCTTTGGCGAGCTGGTGTATTCCCGTATGTTGCTGCGCCGGGTGTTGGCGTATCCGCCGGGCGCGTACACCGTGACGGTGCACCCCCGGTACTACTCTCGCTTTGTGGGAAATAAAAAACAAAATCTGGATGAACTGGCCGCAAGGCAGTATCAAATCCGGTTACAAACAGATACCGCCCTGGCGGGCGAAATGAGGATCGAATATGGTATTAAGAACACTTGAAATGCAGGGGTTTAAGTCCTTTCCGGACAAAACGGTGTTGAACTTTGGCAAGGGCATTACCGCCGTGGTGGGACCCAACGGCTCCGGCAAGAGCAATATCTCCGACGCAGTGCGTTGGGTACTGGGCGAGACCAGCACCAAGTCCCTGCGCGGTTCTAAGATGGAGGATGTGATTTTTGGCGGCACCTCCGCCCGCAAGGCACTGGGCTTTGCCCAGGTGCAGCTGACCTTGTACAACAGCGACGGCACCTTAAAGGACCGGGGCGAGATTGTCACCGTCACCCGCCGCTATTACCGCAGCGGCGAGAGTGAGTACAAGATCGACGGCGAGCAAGTGCGGCGCAAGGACATTCGCGAGCTGTTTATGGACACGGGCTTGGGCGCGACGGCTATTCTCTGGTGGGTCAGGGCAAGATCGATTCAATTATTTCTGCCAAGAATGAGGACCGTCGGGAACTGTTTGAAGAGGCGGCGGGAATCTCTCGCTTCCGCCACAAGCGCACAGATGCCCAGCGGCGGCTGGAGCAGGCACAGGAGAATTTGGTGCGCCTGCTGGATATTTTGGGCGAGTTGGAGAGCCGGGTAGGCCCCTTGAAAGTCCAAAGCGAAAAGGCGGCTGCCTTTTTAGACCTGAGTGCGGAAAAGAAAGAACTGGAGATCGGCGTTTGGCTGCAAAAGCTGGACCGCTTTACAGATGAATTGCGGGAGCAGGAGCACCGCATTGACGCCGCCGGTGCCTCTTACCAAATTTGTGAGGCGGATCTGGCAGAGATTGAGAAGAAAATTGAAGAAGCCGCCGCCGGTGCTGCGCAGCTGAATGTGGAGATTGAGGAGCAGCGCCTGGCCTCCCAAAAGCTGGAGGAGGAGGCTCTGCGCAAGGACGCAGAGATTCGGGTACTGGAGACCAATTTGCAGCACCAAACCGAAACTGTGGAGCGCCTGGAACAGGAGATTCGTGATGCGGACCAGACCGGCGCCACCTTAGAGGAACGGCTGGCTCGCTGCGCCAAACCATTGGGGATAACGATGCTGCCGGAGCGGACAAGCGCCGCCAACTGGAGGAGATCACCCGCCAGAGCCAGGCACTGCTGGACTCCGGCGACAGCAATACAAAAGAGACTACGGAACTGAACCGCAAGCTCAGCGACCTGACCTTGCAGCTGTCTGACGCCAAGGTGCAGGCCTCCGCCGCCGCTTCTTCTATGGAGGAGATTGGGCAGCGCTCCGGCTCCGTGGACGACTTGCTGGCTGCCTGCGGCAAGGAGACCCAGCGAATCCTTGCCCAGCAGCAGGAGAGTCGGGAGAATTTGGCGTTCTTGCAGCAGCGCATTGATGAGAATAGCAACGCGCTGTCCGGCTATCAAATGAAGCTGCAGGCAAAACCGCCGCTGTGGAGAAAATCAAGTCCAAACTGGACGAGCTGGCCGCCACCGTGCAGCAAAAGCAGCAGCGAGCCAATCTGTTGTCGGATTTAGAGAAGAATATGGAGGGCTTTTCCGGTGCGGTAAAGGCGGTGATCCGCCAATCCAGAGCCGGTGCGCTGCGGGGGATCCACGGGGTGCTGTCCCAGCTGATCACCGTAGAGGACGCCCATTCCACGGCCATTGAGGTGGCGCTGGGCGCCGCCATGCAGAATATTGTGACGGATAACGAGGCGGATGCCAAGCGGGCTATGCAGTACCTAAAGCAGAACAACGCTGGGCGAGCCACATTCCTGCCCATCAGCAACATTCAGGCCGCCGGTTAGAGGAGCGGGGTCTGGAGGACTGCTTTGGCTATGTGGCGCTGGCGCCGGAGCTGGTAGACTGCGACCGCCGGTACAGCCAGATCATCTCTAACCTGCTGGGTCGCACGGTGATTGTGGAGGACTTGGACTCTGCCATTGGTATGGCCAAGCAGTACCACAACCGCTTTCGCATTGTGACCTTGGACGGCCAGGTGATGAACCGGGCGGCTCCATGAGCGGTGGTTCCCGTGCCAAGGGCGCCGGGGTGCTGTCCCGTGCCAATCAGATCGAAGCGCTGCACAGCGAGGTCAAGGCCCTGGAGGGGCAGATGCATGATGTGCAAGCAGCGTATAAAACCGCCGTGGAGGAGGCCAACTTGCCGCTGCCAAGCTGCAAGGTGCCCAGGCGGATATGAAACAGGCCCAGGAGGATCTGATCCGCGCCCAGGGCGACGACAAGTTAATTTGCGAGAAATTGTCTGCCGCCGAGAGCCAGCAGCAGGCGTTGCAGCAAGAGAAGGACAATGCAGCCGATCGTGTGCAGGCATTGCAGCAGGACCTGGACGCTGCCAACGCCAAGGCCGCCGCGTTTGAAAGTGCCATTGCAGACACCCGCGCCGCCTTGGAGCAGGCAGGCAGCCAGGCAGCCGCCATTACCGCACAGCGAGAAGAGACCCGCCGCCAGACAGAGCAGCTGAACCTGGATCTGGTAACTTTGGCCAAGGACAGCGCCGCTGCCAAAATGAGCATTGAGGATCTGCTTGCCCGGAAGAACAGCGCAGCGGATCGGTGGCTGCCACCCGGCGAGAGATTGACCAAATCCGCGCCGCCCAAACCGGCTTTGCCGCCCAAACGGAGCAGTTGCAGGCAGAGGCTGGGGAACTGCGGGAGCGTGCAGCCCGAGCGGAAGAGGCCGTGCAGCAAAAGATCGCTGCCCGAACGGATGGTGAAAAGACCACCGGCGACCTGCGCGCCGCCGAGCGGGCCAAGAGCCAGGAGCGCCAGCAGCTGTCTGCCGAGTTGGTACGGCTGGAAGAGCGCAAGAAGCTATGCAAAAGGAATATGACGAGCTGGGCGATATGCTCTTTGAGCAGTACGAGCTGACCCGCCGAGAGGCCCAGGCACTGAACATTCAAATTGACAATATGGCCGAGGCCAAAAAGCGCCTGCATGAGATCAAAGTGGCGATCAAAAAGCTGGGCTCCATTAATGTGGGCGCCATTGAGGAATACGAAGAGGTGTCCGAGCGCTACACATTCCTGAAAGAACAGATCGACGATGTGGAGCGCTCCAAGTCAGAGCTGAACAAGATCATTGAGGACCTGACCGCTCCATGAGCGAGAAGTTCCTAACCCAGTTTCAGAAAATCAACACCGAGTTTGCCGCCTGTTTTACGGACTTTTTCGGCGGGGGCAAGGGCGAGTTGATTTTGGAAGAACCGGACAACTGTTTGGAGTCCGCCATTGAAATTAAAATTCAGCCCCCGGGCAAGTCGGTGCAAAACATTAACCTGTTCTCCGGCGGCGAAAAGTCGCTGGCGGCGCTGGCACTGCTCTTTAGTGTGCTGAAGGTGACTCCCTCTCCGTTTTGTATTTACGACGAGGTGGAGGCGGCGCTGGACGATGTGAATGTGGAGCGCTTTGCTAAGTATATGCGCCGTATGACGGACAAGACCCAGTTTATCAGCATTACCCACCGTCGTGGCACCATGGAAGAGGCGGATGTGCTCTACGGCGTGACCATGCAGGAGAAGGGCGTGTCCAAGCTGCTGGAGCTGCAAACGGCGGAGTTGGCAGCCAAAATGGGATTGGAGGAATAAAAAATGGGTATTTTTCTAAATTCAGAAAGGGTCTGAAAAAGACCCGCACCGAGGGCATAACCGCCCAGCTGGACGATGTGATGGAGAGCCATCAGGAGATCACGGACGATCTGTACGACGAGCTGGAAGAAGTGCTCATTATGGGCGATGTGGGTATTCCCACTGCCCAGCGAGTGATCCGGGATCTGAAAGCGAAAATTGAGAACGACAAGATCACCAGCGTGCCCCAGGTGCGGGAGACGATGAAGGACATTGTGTCCGGTATCGTGTGGGGCGGCAGCTATCTGTCCCTGCGCACCAAGCCCTCTGTGATTTTGGTCATCGGCGTTAACGGTGTAGGCAAGACCACTACCATCGGCAAGCTAGCTCTGCGGCTGAAAAATCAGGCCGTAAGGTGATCCTGGGCGCGGCAGACACCTTCCGTGCCGCTGCCATTGAGCAGCTGGAAGTGTGGGCCAAGCGGGCAGATGTGGAGCTGATCAAGCACGCCGAGGGGGCGGACCCGGCCTCCGTGGTATTTGACACCATTGCCGCCGGTAAGGCCAGAAGTGCGGATGTTATTATTATTGATACCGCCGGCCGACTGCACAATAAAAAAACCTGATGGATGAGCTGAACAAAATCAGCCGAGTCATTGAGCGGGAGCTGCCGGGGGCCTCTAAGGAGGTGTTGTTGGTGCTGGACGCCACCACCGGCCAAAATGCCGTGAACCAGGCCAAGGACTTTAAGGACGCAGCGGGCATTACCGGTATTGTGCTCACCAAGTTGGACGGCACTGCTCGTGGCGGCGTGGTGCTGGCCATCAATAACGAGTTGGATGTGCCGGTGAAGTTTGTAGGCGTAGGCGAGCAGATCGACGATTTACAGCCCTTTGACGCAGACGCCTTTGCCGCCGGGCTGTTTGACAAGGCGCCCACAGAGGTGGACGAGGAGGAAATCGCCTCCTTTATCGGCAGCGCCGAAGCGGCAGCGGACGAAAAAGCGGAGAAAGGGTCGCAAAATTAAAATGGAATTTATCTTAGCAAGTAATAATCAAAAGAAGCTGGCAGAGATGCAGCGCATTCTCTCGCCCCTGGGTATCGAGGTGAAAACCGCCGCCATGCTGGGACTGGAGCTGCCGGATGTGGTGGAGGACGGCGACACCTTTGAGGCCAACGCCGCCTTAAAGGCACGCAGTGCCTGCCGGGTTACCGGTCTGCCGGCCATTGCAGACGACAGCGGTTTGTGCGTGGATTATCTGGACGGCGCGCCGGGCATTTACAGCGCCCGGTTTTCCGGCGGCCACGGGGACGATGAGGCCAACAACGACCTGCTGCTGCAAAAGCTGGAGGGCGTGCCTATGGAGCAGCGCACCGCCTATTATGTGTGCGCCATTTGCTGCGTGTTCCCGGATGGGAAAGAGCTGACGGTGCGTGGCGAATGTCACGGGCACATTGGTTTTGAGCGGGACGGCAACGCCGGGTTCGGCTATGATCCGCTGTTTTTGGTAGAGGGCCGCAGCTTTGGCCGCTATACCGCAGAAGAAAAGGATAAAATCAGCCACAGAGGGCGCGCACTGCGTACCCTGGCGGCAGAATTGGAGAAACGGATATGACAAGTAAAGAACGGGCCGCGTGGCGTGCCAAGGCCAACGGACTGGAGGCCATCTTCCAAATCGGCAAAGAGGGGATTTCCCACAACCTGATCGCCCAGCTGGACGACGCACTGGATGTGCGGGAGTTGATTAAGGTGCGGGTGCATCTGGAGTCTGCCCCCCAGCCGCCCAAGGCGTTGGCTCAGGCGTTGGGTGAGGCGCTGGGTGCCAATGTGATCCAGGTGATCGGCGGCATGATCGTGCTGCAACGCCCCATTGATGAAGAAAAGGTTCGCGCAAAGAAAGCTGCCCGCGCCGGAGACAAGAAAGTGAAAAAGAAAAAGGTGCACATAAAAGGTATGCGCCAGCGGCAGCGGGAGAAAGAAAAAAAAATCCCTACGCCAAGTATGACCGACCAAGTATTATGGCAGATAAAATGCGCATTGGCATTTACGGCGGGGCGTTTAATCCTATCCATAACGGCCACCTGCATTTACTGGACACGCTCTATCGTGCGGAAACGCCTTTCGGCGGCCTGGACAAGTTGTTGATTGTGCCCACAGCCAATCCGCCCCATAAGAGCGCCGGGGATTTGATCCCGGCGACGCACCGGATTGCCATGATCCGCCTGGCGGTGGAGCCGCTGCCCTATGCTGACAATATTGAGATCTCCACCATTGAACTGGAAAGCAGGGAAAAAAGTTATACTTACACCACGCTGGTAAAATTGAAAGAGATCTATCCAAACGGGGAATTCGTTTTGTTCATTGGCTCCGATCAGCTTTTTGACTTCCAAAAGTGGTACAGGTATCAAGATATTCTAAAGCTGGCCCGTGTGCGAGCCATTACCCGGCAGGAATGCCAGCGGCAGGCGGTGGCGGATTTTTGACCCGGAACAAGGACTTGGCCGGGATCAGCGTACTGGTGGCTCAGCCGGTGGTGGTGTCGTCCACCCAAATTCGGCAGCGGGTGGCGCGGGGCGAGTGCATTGCCGATCTGGTGCCGCAGCCGTGGCAGATTATATTATGGAAAAGGGGCTTTACCGTGGATAAGGCAAAATACAAGCAGTATGTGGAGCTGATCCGCAGTCGACTGTCCGACTATCGCTTTTACCACTCTGTCTGTGTGGCAGAGGCGGCGGTGCAGCTGGCAGAGCGCTTTGGCGCCGATGTGGAGCAAGCGTATGTGGCCGGTATTCTGCATGATGTGATGAAAGAGGAGGAGCCGTCTGTGCAGCGGGCATATATAGAAAAAGCCGGCGAACGGATGTCAGACCTTGAAATTCGCATTGGAAAGGTGTATCATCAAATGAGCGGCGCCGCTTATGTGCGCCTGGAGCTGGGCATTACGGACCCGGATATTCTGCATGCTATTCGGTATCACACCACCGCGCGCGGGATATGAGCCTGCTGGAGCAGATTATTTACCTGGCAGATTTCATCTCTGCGATCGGCATTATAAAGATGTGGAGACCATGCGCGCCAAGGTGGACGAGGGGCTGGAGCCGGGTATGCTCTACGCCCTGACTTATACCATTACGGACCTGGTCCGGCAGGGTCGGCCCATTCACCCGGACACGGTAGACGCCTACAACTGGTGCTGGAGCGCCGGGGATAATGCAGGCAGCGGCAAGATCGTCTGCTTTTGCCGGTACCTGTATCAAATAGCGAGAAGGATCTTTTAATGGAAATTTTAGATATTGTAAAAACTGCCGTGCGCGCCATAGACAGCAAGCAGGGACTGGACACAGAGGTGATCCGCATTACGGATCTGACGGTGTTGGCGGATTATTTCGTCATTGCCACTGCCACCTCTTCCACTCAGCTGCGGGCCATGGGCGACGAGGTGGAGTATAAACTAAGCCAGGCGGGCGTAGAGCCCCACCACATTGAGGGCAAGGCCACCGGCTGGTTGTGCCTGGACTACGGCACGGTGGTCATTCACCTGCTGGAGCGCAAGCAGCGGGATTACTACCAGCTGGAGCGTCTGTGGGGCGACGGCGAAAAACAGGATATTACAAGTTTATTGGAGGCAGAATAATGGAGTATAATTTTAAGCAGATCGAAAAGAAGTGGCAAGACTATTGGTATGCAACAACACCTTTGCAGCCAAGCAGGATTTTCCCTGCCCAAGTATTACTGCCTGGTGGAGTTCCCGTACCCTCCGGCCAGGCCTGCATGTGGTCATCCCCGCTCTTACACGGCGCTGGATATTGTGGCTCGCAAAAAGCGTTTGCAGGGCTACAATGTGTTGTACCCCATGGCTGGGACGCCTTTGGCTGCCTACCGAGAACTACGCCATTAAGAACCACATTCACCCGGAGATTGTGACCAAGAACAACATTGCACACTTTAAGCAGCAGCTCCAGTCTCTGGGCTTTAGCTTTGACTGGACCCGGGAGATCAATACCACCGATCCGGAATACTACAAGTGGACCCAGTGGATCTTCCTCCAAATGTTCAAAAAGGGCCTGGCTTACAAGAAGGAAATGGCCGTGACTGGTGCACCTCCTGTAAGTGCGTGCTGGCCAACGAAGAAGTGGTCAACGGCGTATGCGAGCGTTGCGGCAGCGAGGTAATCCGCAAGAACCAGAGCCAGTGGATGCTGAAGATCACTGCCTATGCCCAGCGGCTGGTGGATGATTTGGACGACCTGGACTTTATTGATCGGGTCAAGGTGCAGCAGAAGAACTGGATCGGCCGTTCCACCGGTGCAGAGGTGGACTTTGGCACCACGACGGGCGACACCCTGACCGTGTACACCACCCGGCCGGACACCTTGTTCGGCGCCACTTATATGGTTATTTCTCCCGAGCACCCGCTGATTGAAAAGTGGGCGGACAAGCTGGAGAACCTGGACGCAGTGCGTGCCTATCAGCAGGAGGCGGCGCATAAGTCCGACTTTGAGCGCACCGAGATGAATAAGGATAAGACCGGCGTGCGCCTGCAAGGCGTGATGGGCATCAACCCGGTCAACGATACGGAAATCCCGATCTTTATTTCCGACTATGTGCTGACCTCTTACGGCACCGGCGCCATTATGGCTGTGCCGGCTCACGATACCCGCGACTGGGAATTTGCCAAGAAGTTTGACCTGCCCATTATTGAAGTGGTTGCAGGCGGCGATGTGGAGAAAGAGGCGTTCACCGACTGTGCCACCGGCACCATGGTCAACTCCGACTTCCTCACCGGCCTAAGCGTGGAAGAAGCCAAGAAGAAGATCGTTGAATGGCTGACCGCAGAGGGTAAGGGCCATGAGAAAGTGAACTTCAAGCTGCGTGACTGGGTGTTCAGCCGCCAGCGTTACTGGGGTGAGCCTATCCCCATCGTCAAATGCGACAAGTGCGGCTATGTGCCGCTGCCGGAGAGCGAGCTGCCTTTACGCCTGCCTATGGTAGACAGCTATGAGCCTACGGACACCGGCGAAAGCCCTTGGCTAAAATGACCGACTGGGTGAACACCACCTGTCCCTGCTGCGGCGGTCCGGCTAAGCGAGAGACGGATACCATGCCCCAGTGGGCCGGCTCCAGCTGGTACTTCCTGCGCTATATGGATCCCCACAATCCGGATGCTCTGGCATCGCCGGAAGCCCTGAATTACTGGGCGCCGGTGGACTGGTACAACGGCGGTATGGAGCACACCACCCTGCATTTGCTGTACTCCCGCTTCTGGCACAAGTTCCTGTATGACATTGGCGTGGTGCCTACCAAGGAGCCGTATCAAAAGCGTACCTCCCACGGTATGATCCTGGGTCAAAACGGCGAGAAGATGAGCAAGTCCCGCGGCAATGTGGTGAACCCGGACGAGATCGTGGATCAGTACGGTGCAGACACCATGCGCCTTTATGAGATGTTCATTGGCGATTTTGAAAAGGCTGCTCCCTGGAACAGTGACTCCATTAAGGGCTGCAAGCGCTTTTTGGAGCGGTACTGGAACCTGCAAACCATGGTCACTCCGGAGGAGACTTACAGCAATGATCTGGAGACCCTGATGCACCAGACCATTCAAAAGGTGACGGAGGATATTGACCAGCTGAAGTGCAATACCGCCATTGCGGCGCTGATGACGCTCCTGAACAAAGTGTACGACAAGGGCAGCATCACCCGCGGCGAGCTGCGCACGCTGACCGTTTTGCTGAACCCCTTTGCCCCCCATGTAACGGAAGAAATGTGGGAAGTGGAGCAGTTCGGCGGTATGGTGCACGAGGCACAGTGGCCTGCATTTGACCCGGCCAAGACCAAGGAGGACACGGTGGAGATCGTGCTTCAGGTACTGGGCAAGGTGCGCTCCCGTATGACCATCAGCGCGGATACGCCCAAGGAGGAAGTGCTGGCCGCCGCCAAGGCAGACAGCAAGATCGCCGCACTGCTGGAGGGCAAGACCATTAAGAAAGAGATCTATGTGCCCGGCAAGCTGGTGAACTTTGTTGCCATCTAACGGCAATTACACGTTGTAATAAATCACAGACTTTGGACGGCCTCGGCAGTGCAGAACTGCCCCGGTCGTCCTGTATTTTTTGCCGAATTTGACCGAAAAGGGGATTTGTGCTATACTATTTTGCAGATTTTTACAGGATGTGAGTGTGTGAAGAAAATACTAAGCGTATTTTTGGCCGCTATATTTGTGATCTGTACTGCGTTTGCCGTGCCTGTGACCGCCTCTGCCGCCGCCCGGCAGCATGTGGAGGGCGCGCTGGAGACCTTGCAGACCAAGAACGGTTATATTCCCGGCAAGTCTGCCAAGGTGGTAGGTAACTGCTTTGGCTTTGTGTCCGCCGTGTGCAAAGAGTTGTACGGCGTGACCTACTATAATGAGCAAATGCGCGGCTCCTATCGCTATAATCATACGGGAAATTATTATACCGTGGCCAGCAAGACCTTTTCTGCCGCCACTACTGCTGCCAAGCAAAAGACGGTGGCCCGGCAAGTGATGGATTTTATTTTGGACAATGCGGCCGCCGGTGACGTGATCTCTTACGGCTGCGCCAACGACGGCACCCGCCACATGCATACCGCCATGGTACAGCACGTAGACACAGAGAAAATTCTCCTTTACCATTCCAACTACGCCAGTGGCAATTACACCCCTGCCGCCTGCCATGTGGACACCGTGTACTGGGACAGCTTTTTGGACAGTCCCAACACCAATATCAGGGAGAAAGACGGCGATGTGACCTCGCTGAATAAATTTTTCGGTGCGCCCATGAGTTGCGGCAACGGTATGGGCCTGTCCTTAAACCGTTACAGCAAGCTGACCGGCAAGTATTATTTGGACGAGAGCACCTTGGCGGCGCGACCATTTCCACCGAGCGGAAAAGCTGCACCTCCATTCGCTACACCTGGGGCGTAGTGGACGGTGCGGAGAGCTATACATATTCCGTAACGGACACCAAGGGTAAGAAGGTGGTTAAATCCCGCACCACCAGCGAAACGGCTGCCATGGTTACCGGCCTGACCACCGGAGAGAAGTACACCTTTACACTGGCTGCCAATGCCACAGACCGCAGCGGTCAAAGCGCCAGCAAAACCATCACCTGCCTGCCGCCGGCTCCGTCTAAGCCACGGGTCAGCGCCGGAGACGAGGGCGTGGCTGTCAGCTGGACCACCCGTGCCGATGTGGACGGCTATCAGGTGTTTCGCAGCACTGCGAAGAACGGCACCTTTGACCTGATTGCCACGGTGACGGATCCTGCACAGAATACTTATGTAGACGATGAGATCCAGGTGAATACCACCTATTATTATAAGGTGCGCCGTTATGTGTATACCGAGGACGGCAACGCTGCTTATTCCAATCGCTCAACTGTAACGGACGGCGTAGGCTTGCAGCTGGGTGTGCCCGGTAATATCACCACCACCCGCACCGGCACCACTGCCATTCGGATGAACTGGAAGCCCACGGAGCACGCGGTACGCTACACTGTTGCCTATCGGTTAAAGGGCGGCAGAAAGTGGACTTATTTCAGCACCACCGCCTGCAACTACACCTTTAAGAATTTGAAGGTCAAGAGCACCTATCAGTTCCGGGTACAGGCTGTCAGCCCCTTTGGCGCCGGCGCATACAGTGCCACGGTGTCCAAGCAAGCGTTGCCCCCAACCCCCGGCAGTGTGAAAGTGCAGCGGATCAGCGCCAAGTCCGCCAAGGTCAGCTGGAGCAAGTCCCAGGGCTTTACCGGCTATTACATTCTCCGTTCCACGGACAAGAAATTTAAGAAGAATGTAAAGAAGATCACTGTGAAGAGCAACAAGGCGCTGAGCTATACAGACAAATCCGTGAAAAAGGGTACCCGCTATTATTACAAGGTCTGTCGCTATACCGGCAAGACCAGCGGCAGCTATTCCAAGACAGTCAGCGTAAAAATCTGATTTTGCGGCAAAAAGGCGGTGAGACATGGCCTTTTTGTAAGTATTTAGACATTTTTTGATATTATGCTTGACAATCCGTCGGTTATTGTTTATAATCTTTGCGGATATGAAAAGAGTATTCAAATACCCCTGCCAAACAGGTCGGAGGGAGGGAATTTAATGAGCCAGGTTAGAGTTAAAGAGAACGAATCTCTTGACAGCGCACTGCGTCGCTTTAAGCGTCAGACTTCTCGTGACGGTATCATCCAGGAAGTCCGCAAAAGAGATCATTATGAGAAGCCCTCTGTTGCCCGCAAAAAGAAGAGCGAGGCTGCTCGTAAAAGAAGTACAAATAAGCTACATATTATTTGTGGGAGCGTGTCGTTACGCTCCCGTTTCTTTTTACGGAGGTAAGAAAATGAAAAAAATTCTTGTGATGAACGGCCCCAATTTGAACTTGACCGGTATTCGCAAAAAGAATGTGTACGGCGCCGAGACCCTGGAGGATATTAACCGGGAGCTGGCCGATTATGGCGAGGGCAAGGGCGTGCAGGTGGATTTTACCAGAGCAACCACGAGGCGCGCTGATTGACAAGATCCATGCCAGCCGCACCGACTATGACGGCGTGGTGCTCAATGCGGGCGCTTACACCCATTATTCTTATGCCATGCGGGACGCTATTGAGGCAGTGCAGGACTTTACCCCTTATGTGGAGGTGCACATGAGCGATATTCACCAGCGGAGGATTTTCGCCGGATTTCCGTGCTGACCCCGGTGTGCGTGAAGCAAATTTGCGGTTTTGGCAAAGACAGTTACAAAATGGGTATTGATTTATTATTGGAAATACTGTAAAATATCTTTGTTATGTATTACAGATTACTTTTGGAGGTAAACTTATATGGTATCAGCAGGTGATTTCAGAAACGGCGTAACCTTTGAAGAGGACGGCAATGTGCTCCAGGTTGTGGAGTTCCAGCATGTAAAGCCCGGTAAAGGCGCCGCTTTTGTTCGTACAAAGGTAAAGAATGTGATTACCGGTTCCGTGGTGGAGAAGAGTTACAACCCCACCGCCAAGTTCCCCACCGCTTACATTGAGCGCAAGGAAATGGTATATTCCTACAACGACGACGGCCTGTATTATTTCATGGACCAGGAGACTTTTGATATGGTGCCGGTGAACGGTTCCGATCTGTCCGATAACTTCAAGTTCGTAAAGGAGAACGACATCTGCCGTATCCTGTCCTACAAGGGCAAGGTATTCGGTGTGGAGCCGCCCACCTTTGTGGTGCTGGAGGTTACCAAGACCGAGCCGGGCATTAAGGGCAACACCGCCACCAACACTTTGAAGCCCGCTACCGTAGAAACCGGCGCGGAGATCCGCGTGCCGCTGTTTATTAACGAGGGCGACAAAATCCGCGTAGATACCCGCACCTGCGAGTATATGGAAAGAGCATAAACCCCAATAACAATATTTTGTAAAGGAGATCGCACGATGGATACAACGGAGAGCCTGGGCTACCTGAAGGGCCTGCTGGACGGCATGGACTTGGATGAGTCCAAAAAAGAGACCAAGATTTACAGAGCCATGATCGGCGTACTGGAGAACTTGGCAGAAGATGTGAACGACCTGACTGACGGCGTAGAGATGATGGCAGATCAGCTGGACGCTGTGGACGAGGACCTGGGCGATGTGGAGGAGTACCTCTACGGTGACGAGGACGACGATGACTGCGACTGCGGTTGCTGCGATGACGACGAGGACGAGTGCCAGGACGTTGAGATCGAGTGCCCCGCTTGCCACGAGACCTTTGTGGTAGATGAGGACACCGTGCTGGACGGCTCTATGGAGTGCCCCGCCTGCGGCGAGACCCTGGAGTTTGAGGTCAGCTGTGAGGACGACGAAGACGAGGACGAGGACGCCGATCAGGACTGATCCAAGCAGAAAAACGGACCCGAAGCGGTTTTGCCGCCTTGGGTCCTTGTTTTTTGGTATAATCTTGTGAAAATAAGCCTGCCGCTTGGCAGGGCATTTGTTTTATCCGTGTACATGCACGGTAAAATTCTTATGGCAATGGGGGCAGTTGACGGTGTGCTTGCCTTTCTTGCGGGGCAAGCGCAGCACCGCTTTGCAGCCGGGGCATTTCTTAAACACATGGGTTTTGCGGAACGTCCATTTGTCTCGCAGCAGACGGCCCTCTCGCCGTATGGGGGCGTCAGTGCCAGCCAGCGGGCGTCTCACGCTGCCGAGCGGCAATGTTGCGTGAGAAGGAACGGAAAATGGCATAGATCAGCACCGCCAGGGAGAGCACCCACAGTACGGTATAGACCGGGCGGGACACCCGGGCCAAGGCACTGCCCGTTACCACCAAAATCAGGTAGATGATCAGGAGGGCTTTATACAGGCGTCTATGCCGTAGCGACCGATCATGCTCTGCTGCATTTTATAGCCCATTTGCTTGAGTTTTTCTTTCATAAACCGGATTGTCCTTTCAAACTTTTTACAGTTATGCGCCGGCAGCGGAACCGTGGGCCTGACCAAAGGCGCTGTTGCCGTTTTGACCGTTGCTGTAACCATATTGACCGTTTTCGCTTTGGTCGTCGCTTTGGTCATTGCTTTGGTTGCCGTCTGCGCTTTGGCTGTAACTGTACGCATTGCCCGGCGATACATCGTAGTGCTGGTATTGACTGCTCCAACTCACCAAGGAGGTGATTCCCAAAATCACCAGGCGGATGATAAAGATCGCCAGCGCTATGCGCAGAATGGTCAGCAGGCAGCCTCCTTGCCGGCGCACAGGGCGGCTTTGCGGCCGATGGGTGCCGGTGTTGCCTGCGCCGGCGGTGTAGGCGGAGAAGTCAACGAACGAGAATGGGTCAAAACCGAAGCCCATAGGTTGATCCCCTGGCGAATGCTGTTGTAGGCGCTTTGGTAATTGGCGTTATTTGGCTCTCGGTTCACGGCAATGCGAATGTTTGCCATGGCCTTTTCCTGATCTCCGTAGCCATATAGGCCAAAGCGGCCAAATAGTACCAGCGGGTATCGCTCTTGTCCATATTGCCCAGCAGGTTAATGGCTTGCGCATATTGACCGTGGTTGATAAAGTTCACCACGGCGGTATAGTAATCGCTGCCGGCGTCTGCCCTGCGGCGACTGCCGGTAGAGGTGCTGTCGGCGGTGTTGCCGTTCTTAATGGCGTCAAAGGCGGCGTTTACCTCTGCCATCTTGGCCTCGGCCACACGATCCCCCGGGTTTAGATCCGGGTGGTATTTTTTGGCCAGGCGCTTGTAGGCTTGGGTGCATTCCGCCAAATCGGCACCGTTGGGCACGCCCAGCACCTGATAAGGATTTTGTGTCATACTGCCTCGCTTATTTTCTTTGATTGCTTCTACTATACCACGGATTTTTGACGAATTTGTGACCAAATGAAGAAGAAAATCCCCCCACTTGTAAAGGATTTGTAAACCCGCATGGAAAAAGGGATTGTTTTTGCCCGGTTTGTCTTGTATTTGGGACCAATTTGGTAAACTGGGGGTGTAAATTACAGAAAAGGGGTTTTTCTATGTTCAGTCCGATTTTGCTGACCATCGGTGACAACATAGACAAGGCGTTTTATGCCTTCGATCTGTGGGTGTTTCGGTTCTTCGGCTCCATGCAGTGTGGGTTTTTGACCGGCGTTGCCAAGTTCTTTACCGCCTTTGGGGACGAGAATTTCACCATTCCCATTGTGGTGCTGTCTGTGGTACTGTGCTTTTTTAAGCGCACCCGCAAGTATGGCTTTTCCATTTTATTTGCCGTGATCATCGGTACGCTGATTACCAATGTGATCGCCAAGCCAATGGTGCTGCGGATCAGACCGTACAACACCTTGCAGCAGAACGCGGATTACTGGTCCTGGTATATCGGTGCCGGGGCGCTGAGCGAGAGCGATTACAGCTTCCCCTCCGGCCACACCACCTCTGCCGTAGAGGTAGCTACCGCGCTGTTCCTGTGCTTTAAGAGCGATAAAAAAAAAAATTGCCTGGTTGTTCCCCTGTGTGCTCTGTGCACCATGGCTCCCGTGTGTACTTAATGGTGCATTACGCCACCGATGTGCTGGGCGGTTTGCTGGTGGGCGTGATCGCCGCCGTTTTGGGCTACCTGCTGATGAAGCTGGTGATGAAGATCAAGGGCCTGGAGAAAGTGGATGCTGCCAAGCTGTTCAAAAAGGTGCCCGGCAAGGTGGGCTTTGCCTGCATCGGTGTGGCGGTTCTTGGTATTTTCCTGTATGCGTTTATTCCCTCCCTCAGCGAAGGGGGTGCGGACACCCAGCGTTGCGCCTATGTAGGGGACTACAAGTGCTACAACGCCGCCAAGGTGGACGATGAGAAGTATCCGCCTATTGACGGCAAGGAATACTGTAAGATCCATTGGAAAGCGCTGTCCGGCGTAAAGGAGTAAAGCCATGCCTTTTATTGAAGTAAAGACCACAGAGGATTTGTCCGCCGTGGTGTCGGAGCTGAAAAGTGCATTGGGCGACGCCATTACCGCCATTCCCGGCAAAAGCGAAAGTTGGCTGATGGTGAACCTGGTAGGCGAACAAAAAATGTACTTTCAGGGCAGTGACGCGCCCTGCGCCCTGTTCTCTGTGTCCATTTTCGGTACGGCAACGGACGACGCCTACGATGACCTGACCTGCCGGCTGTGCGCCATTGCCCAGCAGTATTTGCAGGTGCCGCCGGAGCGTACCTATGTGCGCTACCGAGAGGTGGATCACTGGGGCTACAACAACTTTAATTTCTGAGCATGAAGCGCTGCGGGCAACTGCGGCGCTTTTGTTAGGATAAATTTGTGTTAAATCTCATAAGATTTCTGTACAAGAAGCTGCGGGTCTGTTACAATAGAAAAAACGATAGGGGAGGCAATACAGTATATGAATTTGATTATTGAAATACTCAAGGCCATTGTGCTGGGTGTTGTAGAGGGCATTACCGAGTGGTTGCCTATCAGCTCCACCGGCCACATGATCTTGGTGGACGAATTTTTGCACCTGAATGTGACACCTCAGTTCAAGGAGATGTTCCTGGTGGTGATCCAGCTGGGCGCCATTTTGGCCGTCGTGGTGCTGTACTGGCACAAGCTGTGGCCTTTTGGTATAGAAAACAAGCGTATTGTGCCCAAGAAAGACATTTGGCAAATGTGGTTCAAGGTGCTGGTCAGCTGCGTACCGGCTGCGTGGTGGGCGTGCTCTTTGACGATAAGCTGAACGCGCTGTTTTACAACTGGCAGACTGTGGCAATTATGCTCATTCTCTTTGGTATCTTCTTTTTGGTGGTGGAAACCTGGAACAAAGGCAAAACCGCCAAGATCCATTCCATTGGCGAGTTGACTTATACTTCTGCGCTGATCATTGGTGCTTTTCAGTTGATCGCAGCTGTGTTCCCGGGCACTTCCCGCAGCGGCGCTACCATTTTGGGCGCTATTCTCATTGGCGTGTCCCGCACGGTGGCGGCAGAGTACACCTTCTTTTTGGCGGTGCCGGTGATGTTCGGCGCCAGTGCGCTGAAGCTGGTCAAGTTCGGCTTCCACTTTACCTCTGCCGAGGCCATCTTGCTGGCCGTGGGTATGATTGTGGCTTTTGTAGTATCCATTTTGACCATCAAGTTCCTGATGGGGTATATTAAAAAGCACGACTTTAAGGCTTTTGGCTGGTATCGAATTGTTTTAGGTGCAGCTGTGATCTTATACTTTGTGCTGGCGCGGTAATTACGATTTTCGCCGCAGGTGAAAACCTGCGGCTTTTTTGTGCTCTGCGGTGGCAATTCCTGCGGAAATATGCTATACTGAAGGATGAAATTCAGAGACTTTGGAGCAAGGTATGGCAGAAGCGTATGAGAATTTGGCCGGTCGGGTGGAGGAGATCGTTTACCGCAACCCGGACAACGGCTATACCGTACTGCAACTGAATACAGGCGAGGCCAACGGGGACGGCGAGACCGTGGCCGGTGAAATGCCCCCCATCAGCGAGGGGGAGGAGGCGGTGTTCCGCGGTCAGTGGACCATGCACCCTCGCTTTGGCCGCCAATTTAAGGCGGTACAGGTAACGGTAACCCTGCCTAAGGATGCCTCCGGCATTTTGCAATACCTGTCCGGCGGGATCATTAAGGGCATCGGTCCTTCTACGGCCACTAAGATCGTAGAGGCCTTTGGTGCCGATAGCTTGCAGGTGATCGAGAAGGAGCCGGAGCGACTGGCAGAGCTAAAGGGCATCAGCCGCAGTATGGCCAAGAAGATCAGCCGGGAGTACAAAAATCAGTTTGCCTCCCGCCAGGCGCTGGAAGCGCTGGCCGGGATGGGCTTTACACAGGGAGAGGCGTTTAAGGCTTTTTCCTTTTTTGGGCCGGAAGCACCGGAGATCTTGGCGGAGAACCCCTATGCCTTTGTGATCACCGGCAACGATCAGGGCATTCCCTTTGAACGGGCCCAGGAGATCGCAGAGGAGCTGCCCCAGGCGCCGGACCCGTCCTATCGGGATCAGGCAGCGGTGATCTATGTGGTGCAGTATAATTTGAAGAACGGCCATACCTGCCTGCCCCGACGCAAGGTGATCCAGACAGCGGTGACCGGGTTGGATATGACCGAGGACCGGGCAGAGATGGCGTTGGACAACGCCTTGGAGGCACGCCAATTGGTGCAAGAACAGATGGATGGACAGCCGTTTTTGTTTTTGCCCCATATTTATGAGGCGGAGCAGGGGATTGGGCAGCGGATTCGGGTGATGACCCAGTACCCGCCCCGGGAGTGCGAGATCTTCACTTCCGAGATCCTGGCCTATGAGGGCGCTAATGGCATTGAGCTGGACGAGAAGCAGCGCCGAGCCATTGAAATCGCTACCCAAAAGGGTCTGCTGATTTTGACCGGCGGCCCGGGTACCGGCAAGACCACAACCGTAAAAGGCATTATTGCCATGATGAAGAACCGGGGGCTGCGGGTGGCGCTGGCGGCGCCTACCGGTCGGGCTGCCCAGCGCATGACGGAGCTCACCGGCAGCGAGGCCAAGACCATTCACCGCCTGCTGGAGACCGAGCGACGGGATGGGGAGCCGGAGCCGACCTTTGTTCATAATTTGCGAAATCCGCTGGATTTGGACGCAGTGATCGTGGATGAGCTTTCCATGGTAGATGTGCTGCTCTTTTCCGCGCTCTTAGACGCGCTGCCGCTGCATTGCCGCCTGATTTTGGTAGGCGATGTGGATCAGCTGCCGCCGGTAGGGGCAGGCAATGTGTTGTCCGATTTGATCGCCGGTGGACGGATCGATGTGATCAGCCTGGATAAAGTGTTTCGCCAGGCGCAGAAAAGCCGTATCGTCACTAACGCGCACCGGGTGGTGGCCGGTAAAATGCCGGAGTTGGACTGCAACACCTCGGACTCGGACTTCTTTTTCTTAAATACAGCGTCCGTTTATGCAGTGCCTCGCAAGGTGGTGGAGTTGGTGACCCGGCGAATTCCTGCCGGTTACGGAATGGACAGCATAAAGGATATTCAGGTGCTGTGCCCCTCTCGTAAAGGGGCTGCCGGTACCGCATACCTAAATGCCCAATTGCAGGCGGCGTTGAACCCGCCGGACAAGCATAAGGCGGAGCTGGTGACGATGGGTCGCACGCTGCGGGAGGGCGACCGGGTAATGCAGATCAAAAACAACTATGACGTGCCCTGGTTTAAGAAAAACGGCGACAGCGGTGCCGGGGTGTTTAACGGCGATATTGGTATTCTTACCCGCATAGATCGGGGACAGGATATTCTGAATGTGCAGTTTGACGACCGGGAGGCCATGTATTCCCTGCAAAATGCGGACCAGCTGGATCTGGCCTACGCCATGACTGTGCATAAAAGCCAGGGCTCGGAGTTCTCCGCCGTGGTGATGCCCACCATCGGCGCATCGCCCAAACTGTGCTATCGCAATTTGTTTTATACCGCCCTGACCCGTGCCAAGTCCCTGCTAATCTTAGTAGGTACGCGGGAGAGCATACAGGCCATGGTGGAGAATGATAAAAAAATGCTGCGGTACAGCGGGCTTGTTCATTTTTTATCTGTTGACAACGACGGTGGGATACAGTAGCATATAGAAAAGTGATTTTTGTTTAGGACGGATGTTTATGTTTGGATATGATTTGGGCATTGATCTGGGTACCACCAATATTGTTATTGGTGTGCCCGGCAAGGGCATACGGCTGGACGAGCCGGCCTATGTGGCCTATGATGAGGAAAAAGAGAAGGTACTGTACGCCGGTAAGCGCGCCTATTTCTTAGAGGGGCGTGAGCCGGAGGGCCTGCGTGTGGAGCGGCCCATTCTCTCCGGCGTGGTGGGTCACTATGAGCTGGCCCAGCAGATGATGCGCCATTTTATCAATAAAGTGATCGGCAACAGCTGTTTAAGCCTCGTGTGGTGGTGTCTGTGCCGGCCATGCACACGGATGTGGAGAAGCGCACCATTGTGTCCGTGATGATCCACGCCGGTGCCCGTTCTGTGTGCCTGGTGGAGGAGCCTCTGTGCGCTGCCTTTGGTGCCGGGATCGATCCCATGCAGCCCTCCGGCGCCTTTGTGATTGACCTGGGCGGCGGCACGGTGGACATGGCCGTGATCAGCCAGGGCGCCATGAGCAGTCCGAGTCCCTGAAAGTGGGGGGCAACGACCTGGATGCGGAAATTGTCAAGTTCCTGCGAGAGGAGCACAATGTGGCTGTTGGCCTGCGCACCGCAGAGGAGATTAAGCGCACGGTGGCCTGTGCTTTGCCCAGAGAGGAAGATGTAACCACCTATGCTAAGGGGCAGGATCTGCTTACCGGTTTGCCTCGGGAGGTGGAGATCAGCGGCAACGCTCTGTATTTGGCGCTGCAACCGTATTTTGAGACGGTGGCGGAGCACGCCGGGGCGCTGTTTGAACGCACTTCACCCCAGTTGGTAACAGACATCGGCAACACTGGCGTATTGCTTACCGGCGGCGGTGCCAATATTTGCAATATGGATCGTCTGTTTTCGGACGCACTGGGCGGCGTGCCGGTGCGTAAGGCCACGGACGAAATGCACTGCGTGGCCAAGGGCTGCGTGGTGGCGCTGGAAAAAATGCATCTTTGGATCAGTACGGCTATCGGTATCAGACCAAAGAAGATGCCCATATTCGCTGATGGTTCGGTTTGCCAAGTGGCACCCATTGGTGCAGTTCTGTTTTCTTTTGTGCGTATTGCTGCTCACTTGCTTGAGCCGACACCCGGTGCCGGTGGCGTTGTCTCTACTGGGTGCGGCGGTGTACCTGCTGCTGACGGACGGCCGCCGCAGTCTGCGCAGCCTTTTGTGCGTGCCGGTGCTGGTGGCGCTGGTGGGCGGCTTTAACTTTTTGTTTGCCCACTGGGGCGTTACGGTCCTCTTTAGCCGGGGCGACACCCAGTTTACTTTGGAAAGCCTGGTTTACGGCTGCTTCCAGGGGGGCATATTCGCCGGGGTGGTGCTGTGGCTGGCGGTGTTTGGCCGCGTGCTGGGCAGCGATCGGCTGCTGGCGGTTACCGGTCGAGCGGCGCCCCGCTTTTCTCTTTTGTTTTCTATGACTTTAGGGTGTATTGCCCGCTTTCGGGAGAATGCACGGCAAATTCGCCTGGCTCGTGCCGGTGCGGGACTGGCGAAAGAAAAGCCCCTGCACGAAGCACTGGATCAGTTTTCTACGCTGGTCACCTTGTCCCTGGAGGGGAGTATGACCACGGCGGACGCTATGCGCGCCCGGGGCTACGGCAAGGGGCGTCGTCGGGTGTACGATCCGTTTACATTCGGTGTGGCGGACGGCGTAGAGCTGGCCGTGGTGCTCCTGCTGAGTATCACGGTGCTGGCGGTGGCGCTCACCGGCGGCCTTACTTTTTATTTTGACCCGCAGCTGGAATGGGTCACCCTGTCTCCCTTAGGGGCGGCGGCAGCGGGCTTGCTTTGTTTTTGCCCGACGATCTCAAATATAGGGAGGCACTGCAATGGCGGCGATTGAAGCGGAAAAACTGAATTTCACTTACCCGGACGCCGACAGAGCGGCACTGTCCGATGTAACCTTTTCCATTCCGTCCGGCGGCTTTTATTTGCTGATGGGGCCATCAGGCAGCGGCAAGAGCACTTACTGCGGCTGCTGCAAGGGGAGATCGCGCCTCACGGTGCTTTGCGCGGCAGCTCCACTGTGACAGCCCGGCAGGTTTCGTTTTTCAAAATCCACAGGACAGTTTAGTCACGGACAGTGTGCAGCGGGAACTGGCCTTCTCGCCGGAGCACGCCGGCTGGACGGTGCTGCCGTAGCGCGGCGGGTGGGGGAGTGTGCTGCATTCTTCCATTTGGAGTCGCTGATGGAGCGCACCACTGCCTCTTTGTCCGGCGGGGAACAGCAGTTGCTTTCCCTGGCGGCGACCATGACCGGCTCACCTCGAGTGCTGCTGTTGGACGAGCCTTGTGCGGCGCTGGATCCGGCGGCGGAAGAAAAATTTTTGCAGGTGCTGCTGCGGCTGAACCGAGAGCTGGGCGTAACGGTGCTGATGAGTACCCATACCCCCGGCGCAGCTTTGGCACAGGCGGACGGCGTGCTGTTGCTCCGTGCCGGGCGCTGCACCTGTTATGATGATCCCCATGCCTTTGCTCGTGCCTTGCGGCAAAGCGGCGACCCCATGTTGCGGGCGCTGCCGGTGGGGGCAATCCTGTTTGACGAAGTACCGCTGACGGTGCGGGAGGCCCAGCCCTTGGCCGCCCATCTGCGGTGCAAGCCTGCGCCTGCGCCTCAATCTGCGGGCAAGCCGGTACTGACCTTAAAAGAAGTTTGCTTTGCTTATGAGAAAAAGAGCGCTGATGTACTCTTTCGCCTGTCTCTTACCTTAACGGCAGGCAAGTGCTATGCCATTGTAGGCGCCAACGGCAGCGGCAAGAGCGCCCTGCTTGGGGTGATGGCCGGTGTGTTGAAGCCCTACGCAGGCAAGGTGCAGCGCCCGGTGCCCACGGCCTTGCTGCCCCAAACGGTGCAGTATCTGTTTACCCGGGACCGGGTAGATCAGTTGGTGCAGGCGGAAACATTGCAGCACCTGGCATTGCTCACCTGGCCGCCCGGCACCCGCTGGATCTGTCCGGCGGCGAAAGCCGACTGGTGGGGCTGGGCATGGTGCTGGATACCGGCGCCGATACGCTGCTGCTGGATGAGCCTACCGCCGGGTTGGACGCCGGTGCAAAAGCGCAGCTGGGCGCCCGGTTACGCCACTTGTGCGCTGCCGGTAAAACGGTGGTGTTGGTGACGCACGATCTGGATTTTGCCGGTACTTACAGCGATGAAGCGGCCTTCCTGTACAACCGGGTGGTGACCCCGCCTCGGCCTCGGCGGGCATTCTTTGCCGGCATGGAGCTGTACACCACCGGTGTGCGCCGGGTGACCTGCCGTGCGCTGCCGGACGCCGTATCGCCGGAGGACCTGGTTCTATGAAGCGGGTATTGCTGACCTTGTTGTTTTGGTTTTGCCGGTGCTGCTGGTGGTGTGGCAGGTGTGCTTTGCAGACACGACCTCTTGGTACTTGGTGGCGGCGGTTTTGCTGCTGCTCAGTGCACTGCCGTTCTTTTTGCATCTGGAGCGGAAGCCGATCTCTGCCCGAGAGATGGCGCTGCTGTCCGTCTTAACGGCGCTGGCGGTGGTCAGCCGGGCAGTGTTTTATCTGATCCCTCAGGTGAAGCCCATTGCTGCGGTGGTGATTGTGGCCGGTATGTGTCTTGGTCCCTTTTCCGGTTATATGGTGGGGGCGCTGTCCGCCTTTTTGTCTAACTTCCTGTTTGGGCAGGGAATATGGACCCCCTTTCAAATGGTGGCGCTGGGATTGGTGGGGCTGCTGGCCGGCATGCTGCTGCGCCCCGGACGGGTGAACCGCTGGGTGCTGGCGCTGGTGGGCTTCTTTTTAGCCACAGTGGTGTACGGCCTGGTGGTGGATTTGAGCACGGTTTTAATGACGGTGACGGACTTTACTTGGCCTGCGGTGCTGGCGGTGTATGCCTCCGGCGCACCTTTTGATTTGGTGTTTGGCGGGTCTACCGCAGTCTTTCTGGTGCTGTTTGGTACGCCGTTGGAGCAAAAGATTACCCGTCTGCAACGAAAATATGGCCTGCTGGAGCGTAAAGCCACCGCAGGAGATAAGGAGAATTGCCATGAATAAAACGATTATTGATAAGCTGGCACGCTTTGCCCAGACCAGTGCGATTATCGGTCTGTGCCTTTTGGGCATTTGTCCCGCTTTTGGCATTATGGCTATGGTAGTGCCGGCAGTGTTTAAGCAAAAGGGCGCGAAGCTGACAGAGGAAAATCAACAGCTGTGCCACAGAGCGCAAATCATGGGCGTGGTATCTTTGGTGCTGTTTGTGATTGATGTGATCCTGGCTTCAATCTTGTATGCCAAGTTCAAATAATCTAAGGCATTAAGAAAAGCGGAGGTGCGTTTTGCACCTCCGCTTCTTCTATATACACTTATTATTAAATCAGTCCGGGTAACCGTTGGGGTTCTGCTTTTGCCAGCGCCAGGAGTCCTCGCACATTTCTTCCAGCGAGCGGGTAGCCTGCCAGCCCAGTTCACGCTTCGCCTTGGAGGGGTCGCAGTAGCAGGTGGCAATATCGCCGTCCCGGCGGGGTTTGATCTCATAGGGAATGTCCACGCCGTTGGCCTTTTCAAAGGCCTTGACCACATCCAGCACGCTGTAACCGATGCCGGTGCCCAGATTGTAGATAAACAGGCCTTGATCCTTTTCCAGCTTTTCCACTGCCTTTACATGGCCCAGCGCCAGATCCACCACATGAATATAGTCCCGTACGCCGGTGCCGTCCGGGGTGGGGTAGTCGTTACCAAACACGCCCAGCTTCTTCAGCTTACCCACAGCCACTTGGGTAATGTAGGGCATCAGGTTGTTGGGAATGCCGTTGGGATCCTCGCCCATGGTGCCGCTCTTGTGGGCGCCGATGGGGTTAAAGTACCGCAGCAGGCAAATGCTCCAGCTGGGATCGCTCACATACAGATCCTGGAGAATGCACTCGATCATATACTTGGTGCGCCCGTAGGGGTTGGTGACCCCACCGATCTCCATATCCTCGGTAAAGGGGGCAATGTTGTTCATGCCGTACACTGTGGCAGAGGAGCTGAAGATGATCTTTTTGCAGCCGTGGTGGCGCATCACATCCAGCAGTACCAGGGTGCCGTTTACATTGTTATCAAAGTATTCCAGGGGCTTGTGTACGCTCTCGCCCACGGCCTTCAGCCCGGCAAAGTGAATGACGCAGTCAATGTCCTCTGTCTCAAAGACTTTGTTCAGACCCTCTCGGTCCCGAATGTCGCATTCGTAGAACTTAAGTCCCGATCCACCAGTGCGCGGATCCGATCCAGCGACGAGTGCTTGCAGTTGTAAAAATTATCCAGGATTACCACATCTTGGCCTGCGTTGATTAACTCCACGCAGGTGTGAGAGCCGATATAACCGGCGCCGCCTGTTACAAGTACAGCCATCTTTTTTCCTCCTTGGTTGTGGGGTTCTTTCTTGAAACTTCATTATATACCCCTTTGCCGCCAAAGTAAATAAGAAGTTGCAGTTTTCTCTGTGGGCATGGACGGCTTTTGCTCGGTTTTGATCTTGTCAAGCCAGTTATACAACCTGTACACCAGCGAAAATGCGCAAAAAGCCCGATACAACGCCGAAAAGTATAAGCACATTTTACAAAGAGTAATAAATGTACGGAAATTTTAACCAAATTCCTTGCGCTTTTTAGACGATTTTTTTACATCTTGGTGTTCAAATTTGCCGGAACCTGTTTACTTTTGAGAAACGGGGGTGTAAAATGAGCAATGGAAATAAGGATTGATTGGAGGTGACGGCGTTGCTGCTGAAAACCGATGTGGCAAGTAAATTGATCGAAGAACTGAATACGGAAACGGTGTTCAGTCTGTTTGGCGGCAAGCTCAAGATCGACGAGGGCACAGTCGTCAGCTGGATCATTATGGCGGTGTTCCTGATCGCCGGTATTTTACTCACCCGTGGACTGAAGGTGGAGGCAAGCTCTCCAAACGCCAGCTGTTTATTGAAATGTGCGTAGACAAAATGCGTGCATTCTTCCACAACGTTATGGGTCCGGACGGGGATCGTTATATTCCTTGGATGATGACGGTAGCTGTTTATATCGGTGCCTGCAATATGTGCGGCATCTTCGGCTTTAAGTCCCCTACCAAGGAACTGAATGTAACCTTAGGTCTGGCGCTGACCAGCATTATCCTGGTTCAGTACGCCGGTATTCATAAAAAGGGTACGAAGGGATGGCTTAAGTCCTTTGCTAAGCCGGTACCCATCGTACTGCCCATCAATTTGTTGGAGCTGGTCATCAAGCCCATGTCTCTTTGCTTCCGACTTTTCGGCAACATCATCGGCGCTTTCATTATTATGAAGCTGATCGAATCGGTGGTGCCGGTAGCAATTCCGGTGGCATTGAGCCTTTACTTTGATATTTTCGATGGTTTTATCCAGGCGTATGTGTTCGTCTTTTTGACCTCACTGTACATTCAGGAAGCCATTGAAGATTAAATAGAACTTTTACAGAAAAGGAGAAATTTATCATGACAGTAGCAATCGCAGCGGCAATCGCCGTACTTACAGGTGTAGCAGCAGGTCTCGGCATCGGCCTTGCAACCGGTAAGGCAGTAGACGCCATCGCTCGTCAGCCCGAGGCTGCCGGTGACATTCGTACCGCTCTGATCCTGGGCTGCGCCCTGGCAGAGGCAACGGCTGTTTACGGTCTGGTTATCGGTATTTTGATCATCTTCATTATGAAATAACCGAGAAAATCCACAAGCAGAAAGGAAGCAGTGTCTATGCTGTCATTAGACTGGAATCTGCTCTTTACCGTGGTCAACCTGGTGATCTTCTATATCCTGATGAAGAAATTGTCTGGAACAAGGTGCTGGGTGCCATGGATAAACGGCAGTCCATGATAGACCAACAATTCAAAGACGCCGACGAGGATCGTCGAGCCGCAGGCGCTCTGAAAACAGAATATGAGGGTCGCTTAGCCGGTGCGGACGAGGAGTCGGCACGCTTGATTGCAGACGCAAAGGTCACTGCCAAAGCCAAAGCTGACAAGATCGTAGACCAGGCCAAGCTCACCTCCGACAAGCTGGTACGCGACGCGCACCAGACCATCGAGCATGAGCGCAATGAGGCACTCCAGTCCGTTAAGCATGACATTGCTGCACTGGCAATGGACGCTGCGGCCAAGGTGGTGTCTAAAGAGGCGTCTGAGCTGGATAACAGCGCGATCTATGACGATTTTCTGGCGGGGCAGGACGGCGGTGATCCGGTATGACCGTAACCGCACAGAATTATGCGCTGGTGCTGGGGGAACTGAATCTGGACGAACAGCAGATCAAAGCAGCAGAAACCTTGCTGCGTGAAAATCCGCTGCTCACCCAGGTGCTCTCTGATCCCAGAGTGCGCTTTGCAGAGAAGGAAAAGTGCCTGGACCGTATTTTTACGCCGCCCTTTTCCTCCTTTATGAAGGTGCTTTGCAAGCATGAGCGCGTGTATGCACTGACAGAGATTTTTGAGGCCTATCAGGATCTGTGCCGCCAAAAAGCGGGCACGGTTCGGGCGCAGTTGCTCTGCGTGGAGCCGCCCAGTGCGGAACAGACAGAGAAAATGCGCGCGTTTGTGAAAAAGAAATTCGGTGCCGCCAATGTGGAGCTGGACATTGCGGTACAGCCGGACTTGCTGGGCGGGTTTATTCTGCGCTGCGGCGACTGTGAATATGACCGCTCCGTAAAGGGCAAGTTAGATAAATTACAGCAAAAACTGACTGGGGAAGTGAAGTAATGGCAGCAATCAGTTCGGATCAGATCGTATCCATTCTCCGCGAGGAGATCACCAATTACGACTTTAACCAAAATGACGAGGAAGTGGGCAAGGTTGTTCGCGTAGGCGACGGCATTGCCACCATTTACGGTATGAACCACGCCATGTACGGCGAGATCGTGGTGTTTGACTCCGGGGTCAAGGGCATGGTCCAGGATATTAAGGAGAACCAAATCGGTTGCATCCTGTTTGGTCAGGATAGCGAGATCCACGAGGGCTCTACCGCTGTGCGTACATAAGCGTGCCGGCGTGCCGGTAGGCGAGGCTTTATTGGCCGTATTGTCAACGCTTTGGGCGAGCCCATCGACGGCAAGGGCGAGATCCAGTCCGACGACTACCGCCCGGTTGAAGAACCGGCACCCTCCATTGTGGACCGGCAGTCGGTAGATACCCCTTTGGCTACCGGTATTCTGTCCATTGACTCTATGTTCCCCATTGGGCGTGGCCAGCGTGAGCTGATCATCGGCGATCGCCAGACCGGTAAGACCTCTATTGCCATTGACACCATCCTGAACCAAAAGGGCAAGGATGTGATCTGCGTTTATAACGCCATCGGTCAAAAGGCGTCTACCGTGGCAAAGCTGGTGCATACGCTGGATAAGTACGGTGCCTTGGACTATACCATCGTGGTGTGCTCCACTGCTTCCGACCCGTCCTCTCTACAATATATTTCTCCCTATTCCGCCACCGCAATGGCAGAATACTTTATGTACAAAGGCAAGGACTGCCTGATCGTGTACGATGATCTGAGCAAGCACGCGGTAGCTTACCGTGCGCTGTCCCTGTTGCTGGAAAGAAGTCCCGGCCGTGAGGCCTATCCCGGCGATGTGTTCTATTTGCACTCCCGGCTGCTGGAGCGTTCCAGCCGACTGTCCGATAAGTTGGGCGGCGGCTCTCTCACCGCTCTGCCTATTATTGAAACCCAGGCAGGCGACCTTTCCGCCTACATTCCCACAAATGTGATTTCCATTACAGACGGCCAGATTTTCTTGGAGAGCGACCTGTTCTTCAGCGGTCAGCGCCCGGCTGTAAATGTGGGTCTGTCCGTATCCCGTGTAGGTGGCGCAGCCCAGACCAAGGCCATGAAAAAGGCCGCCGGTTCTCTGCGTATCGACCTGGCTCAGTTCCGTGAGATGGAAGTGTTTACCCAGTTTTCCTCAGATCTGGACGATGAGACCAAGGCCAGCCTGACCTACGGCAAGGGCTTGATGGAGCTGTTAAAGCAGCCACTGTGTCACCCGTTGTCCCTGTCGGATATGGTGGTGTCTTTGGTGGCAGCCATCGGCCATAAGTTTATGGATGTGGAACCGAGAAAGATCAAGGCGTTCCAGACCGGACTGCTGGAGTTTGTAAACGCCAAGTACCCGGAGCTGGTGGCGACCATTGAAAAGGATCAGGTGCTCACCGACGAACTGCGGGAGGAGATCCTGGCCGCAACCGATGAATATAAGAAGGTAAACCATGGCTAATGCAAGAGAGATCCAAAGCCGGATGAAGAGCATTAAGGACACCATGAAGATCACCAACGCCATGTATATGATCTCGTCCTCCAAGCTCTCAAAGGCCAGAACGGACCTGAAGAATACGGAGCCGTACTTCTTCACCATGCAGGACGCTTTGGCTAAGATCCTGATGGAATCGCCGGATGCCGGTAACCGCTTTTTTGACCAGCGGTCCGATTTGGCGCCGGAGGATCGAAAAAAAGGCTATATTGTGGTCACCGCCGACAAGGGCATGGCCGGTGCCTACAACCACAACGTGATCAAGATCGCCGAGGAGGCCACCCACACCGGAGAGAACGAGAACCATAACAAACTCTTTGTGGTGGGCGAAGTGGGTCGCCGGTATTTTGAGACCAAGAACATTCCCGTTGCCATAGACTTTAAGTACACGGCCCAGAACCCGAATATGAACCGGGCACGATATATTGCGGAACAGGTGACGGAGCTGTTCGTCAGCGGTGAGCTGGACGAGGTGTATATCATCTATACCAAGATGATCAATTCCCTGAATGTGCAGGCCGAGTGCCACCGACTGCTGCCTTTGGAGCAGGAACAGATCTCTGTGCACCGGGATCGGAAATATTACGATCAGGTGGCATTTTTGCCGTCGCCGGACGAAGTGTTTGAGCACATTGTGCCCAACTATGTGGCCGGGTTCGTATATGGCGCGCTGGTGGAGTCCTATTGCTCCGAGCATAACGCCCGTATGACCGCCATGCAGACGGCTACCAACGCGGCCAAGGATATGCTCAATCAGCTGACCATTGATTATAACCGGGCAAGGCAGTCTGCCATTACCCAGGAGATCACGGAAGTGATCGCCGGCGCCAAGGCGCAAAAGAAGAAAACTGACTAACAATCGGAGGCAATCCTATGAATAAGGCAAAATCATTCAGATCATGGGCCGTTGTGGATGTGGCGTTCCCGGACGAACTGCCCGCCATTAAGGAGGCGCTGGAGGTGCAGCTGGACGGCAAGCGCCTGGTGATGGAAGTGAGCCAGCACATCGGCAACAACTGTGTGCGCTGCATTATGCTGGCAACATCTGACGGTCTGTGCAAGGATATGGAAGTGGTTGCACCGGCAGCTCCATCTCCGTGCCTGTGGGCCAAAAGACCTTGGGCCGCCTGTTCAATGTGGTAGGCGATACCCTGGACGGTCTGGAGGACCTAAGCGGCGAGAAGCACTGGGGCATTCACCGGCAGCCCCCAGCTTGAGGACCAGTCCCCGAATGTGGAGATTTTGGAGACCGGTATCAAGGTTATCGACCTGTTGACCCCCTATCAAAAGGGTGGTAAGATCGGTCTGTTCGGCGGCGCCGGCGTAGGTAAGACGGTGCTGATCCAGGAGTTGATCACCAATGTAGCCACCCAGCACGGCGGTTACTCCATCTTTACCGGCGTAGGCGAGCGTTCCCGTGAGGGTAACGATCTGTGGAACGAAATGCGCGAGAGCGGCGTGCTGCAAAAGACAGCCTTGGTCTTTGGCCAAATGAACGAGCCGCCAGCGCCCGTATGCGTGTGGCAGAAACCGGGCTGACCATGGCGGAGTACTTCCGTGATGTGGAGCACCAGGATGTGCTGCTGTTTATTGATAACATTTTCCGTTTTGTACAGGCAGGTTCCGAGGTTTCCTCTCTGCTGGGTCGTATGCCCTCCGCAGTAGGTTACCAGCCCACGCTGGCAACGGATGTTGGCGAGGTGCAGGAGCGTATCGCTTCCACCAAGAATGGGTCTATCACCTCCGTACAGGCTGTGTATGTGCCTGCGGATGACCTGACCGACCCGGCACCGGCCACCACCTTTGCCCACTTGGACGCCACTACCGTACTGTCCAGAAAGATCGTGGAGCAGGGTATTTACCGGCTGTGGACCCGCTGGAGTCCAGCTCTCGTATTCTGGAGGCCGATGTAGTGGGCGAGGAGCACTATGAGGTGGCTCGTAAGGTACAGGAGTACCTGCAAAAATACAAAGAGCTGCAAGATATTATTGCTATTCTGGGTATGGAGGAGCTGTCCGATGAGGATAAGGTCACCGTTTACCGTGCAAGAAAGATTCAGAAGTTCCTGTCCCAGCCTTTCCATGTGGCCGAGCAGTTCTCCGGTATTCCCGGTGTGTTTGTACCGCTGAAGGAGTCTATTCGCGGCTTTAAGGCCATCATCAACGGCGAGGTAGACGATGTGCCGGAGATGGCATTCTTCAATGTAGGCACCCTGGACGATGTGCTGGAGAAAGCCAAGCAAATGCAAAAGTGATCCTTGTAGCAAGGAGGTGCCCGTATGGGTGCAGACAATACATTCAAATTGAAAATTGTGGCGTCCAACCGTGTGTTCTATGACGGGCGGGCGCAGACCTTGGTGATCCCGGCTATCGACGGCGGCGAGGTGGGCTTCCTGGCCCAGCACGAGAACTGCGTAACCCCGGTGGAAGTGGGCGAAATGCGCATTAAGGATACTCAGGCAAGATCATTCACGCCTTTGTTGGCAGCGGCTTTTTGGAGTTTGTTAACAATGAGGCCACCTTGGTGTGCGTGTCTGCGGAGTTGCCCAATGAGATCGACGCCCGCCGTGCTAAGGAAGCCAAGGAGCGAGCAGAGGAAGAAATGCGCCAGCACCACAGTCAAATGGAGTACCACCACTCCCAGGCCAACCTGGCTCGCGCCATGGAGCGTCTGCGTGTCGTCAAGCGCTATCCCAGATAATTTTTTCCGAATATAAAAGCAAAGGACCTGTTCATACGAACAGGTCCTTTTTTGTGTACAAGTGCAAGCACTGCGTCTACGCTTCATCTTGCATTACCCTTGCGTACAATTCTTCAATACCATGAAATTCAGTTGCCGTTATATTTTCAATTCTATATTTACCGTTTTTCCAATAACATTTTTGAGCGACTGATTGATGATTGTTTGTTAAAATTCTGTATTGATCACCCACAATCTCCAACGCTGCATTGTCGAGTTGAATTGCGGGGATTTTGTATGTATTTTTCATCATTTGTTTTACAGATTCCGCCCTGTTTGGTTCGGTTACAATATGGGGAGCAAATAAAACATGAATGAACCCAAGCCCTTTTACCCGAATCATTTTGCTCGTATTAGATGAAATAACTCTTGAATCGGAATTGCCGTAATCGCACCAACAAATGCCGCCTGCGCTTACTCCGCATAAAACTTTATCGTCGTTATATGCCTCCACGAGCATTTGATCAATATCGTATTTCCTAAATAATCTCATCAGTTTAGCTGTATTTCCACCGCCGACATAAATAATATCTGCATTTTTAATTTTACTGCTTGCGGTGTTTTGATTTTTAATATCGTCATATCGCAAATAATCGGTATGACAGCCATACCTTACGCGATATATTCCGTCCATCACTTCAAAATAATAATCAGGATAGCTGTTGGCTAAACCGATAAACAGAAAATTAGGATTCGCTTTGCCCGTAAGCCGAATGATCTCCTTATCAAAAGGCGCTGTTTCATAGTTTGTGTTGTGGTGACCGTTTTCGCCACCGCCTATGGCCACAAATGTTCCCATATAGATTCGTACTCCCTATTTAAGGCCTAAAAAATATTTCCTTGAAATTTCCTTAAACCCGAATTTTTCATAAATATGTATTGCGTCAGGTGTATTCGTTGTAAGTGTGATCTCCGTAAAACCTTTTGATTTTGCAAACGCAAGTAGGCGCTTAATAACCTTTTGTTGATAACCTTTACCACGGTAATCCGGCTTTGTATATACGCTTACCAAACAGCAGTGTCTGCCGTTTTTATCATTGCAAACGGTGATTTGCGGTAATTCAGATAATTCTTCAAGCGCCGCCATAGCAACAGGCTTATCATCCCTATACATCACTGCAAAGAAGATGGATCTGTTTAACTTATCCTCTAAATGCTTTCTTGTTATTTGTGCAAATTATCCGAATAACAAGAAAAATCTTTACCCCATGTGTTGTGCCAATCCTCAATTTGCATTTCAACTCTTAAATCAACAATATCCCCTATATTTTCAAAAGTTGCGATCGCAGTTTTGTTCATGAATACCACCCTTTGCTTTTTGACATAATTTTGTTTTTTAATTTTAACAACCCGGTTTGAACCAGTTTGTAAAAAATGTGGCGGGAGCAAGCTCCCGCCATGCGAATTACCTATTTGATTTTATGGATGCTGGGGTAGTAGCAAAAGACGACTTTGCCCACGATCTTCTTTTTCTTTACAAACTTGTGGTCCCAAAAGCGGGAGTCCTCGCTGTCGTTGCGGTTGTCACCCATCATAAAGTAGCTGTCCTCCGGTACCTTGTAGGGGCCATAATCGCCCACCGGAGTGCAGTAAGTGACAAAGTCGTCGCGCAGCTGAATGGTTTTGCCGTTTGTTTGGGTCACATAGACGGTGCCGTCCTTGATCTCCACCGTTTCGCCTGGCAGCCCGATAATGCGCTTTACATAATTTTGGCGCTCATCGTCCGGGTATTTGAAGATCACCACATCGTACCGCTGGGGGTCGTTGGTGATATAGGCCAGTCGGCTGGCCACGATCCGGTCGCCGATCTCTATGGTGCTGAGCATGGAGCCGGAGGCACTACCGCATTGGCAAACACAAGTGTTTTCAGCAGCAGGGCCAGGATCACGGCAATCACAATTGGCAGCATAAAGTCCACAATATCCTTGACCGGGTTCTTTTCCTCTGCCTTGTCCGCGGCAGCCTTGGCTTTGCGGCGGGACTTGCGCTTTTTCTCCGGGCGGGTGCGGCGCAGAGGCGGCGCACCTTCCTGTGCCGCAGCGGCTTCCATCTGCTCCAGCAGCTTGGTGGGGCTGATCTCTGCCGCCGTCTCTTCCGGGCGGCGGGTGTCAAACATCACATTGCCGCAGTTTAGACAGGTGAGCCAGTCCCCGTCTTTCATTACGGCATCGCTGCCGCATTTGGTGCACTTCATTGCATTCTTTCCTTATCAGTCAATGGTGGAGAACTTGGGGTAGTAGCGGAACTCCACCTTGCCAACGATCTTATTCTTCTTGACAAATTTGTTTTGCCAAAAGCGGGAGTCCTCGCTGTGGTTGCGGTTGTCGCCCATCATAAAGTAGCTGTCTGCCGGTACGGTGTAAGGACCGTAGTTGCCGGTTGGCGTCTCTTTGGTCACAAAGCTGTCGTCCAGCTGAACGGTCTTGCCATCCGTCTTGGTCACATAGACTACGCCGTTGACCACCTCCACCGTCTCGCCGGGCAGGCCGACAATGCGCTTTACATAATACTGCTTCTCATCGTCCGGGTACTTGAAAATGACAATATCGTACCGCTGGGGGTCGTCCTTTACATAGGCCAGGCGGCTGGCAATCACCCGGTCGCCCTCTTGAATGGTGTTCAGCATAGAGCCGGTGGGCACCACGGCATTGGCGATGATGCAATATTTTAATACCAGTGCCACCGCTACCGCAATGAGAATGGGCAGCAGAAAGTCTATGACCTCCCGCAGCTTGCTTTTTTGCTTTTTATTTTCTTCGTTTGCCATGGTTATTTACGCTTTCGTTTGAATTTGCGGGAACCGGACAGTACCGCCTTTAAGTCCATCAGCTCCTCAAAGGGGGTGGAGCCGTCAGCCACGCTAAAGTTTGCTGCGCTGGAGGCCAGGTCGTCGGTGGCAATCTGTGGGGCTGCCTCCGGTGCGTACGCGCTGCCCACCAACTGCCGGTCCATAAAGAGTTTGACCATTTTGTTTTGTACCGTACAAAGGTGATGTGGTGGCACCGTCCACAAGGGACGCTTGGATCTTACAGTCGCCGAACGTGCCGTGTAGGACGCCGTTTGCGATCCAAATTGCCACGTCCTTGCCCCTGCAGATATTGGCGTCTGCGTTATTGCTCACCGTAAAGGATAAAGTGAAGTCGTTTGTATTCTCCGGTGCCAGGCAGCGGTTGTCCCGGTCGCCGAACTGGAAGATCTTCATTTCAAAGGGCGCCAGGGTGATCTGCATTTTATCCCCATAAGAGAACAGATCCAGGCTGTCCGCCCCGGTGGTGTTGTACACATTGTAGCACTTTACCGCCCGCAGATTCTCCGGGCAGCCCATCAGCTTGTTCAGGGTCAGGGTCAGATCCGTTTTTTCGTCTGTGGGATTGCGCAGGGCAATGATTCCTTCGCCCGCCTTTGTCCAGGCGGCATAGGCATAAATGTTGTTCTCTGCCGGGTCTCCGCCCAGCAGCATGGCATTCTTTAAGATGTGATGGTTGGCCTTTTGCCAGCGGAGCATACGGGCGAGAATGCGCCACTTGGCGCTGTTCATCTTATTGTAGCTCAGGTACAGCTCGTTAAAGGCCTGGCCCCGACAAGCATTCCAAAACAGGAACTTTTCAAATTCTTCGTCGGTATACTCCACCTTAGCGGTGTTGCCGTAGATCGGTTCGTGATTGTAAATATTCTTGGCCGGGAATTGCAGTGCGCGGGTGCACATAAAGTCGTAGTACATGGAGTCCCGGTATGTGATCTCCGCGTCCACCTGGGCCTGCTGCTCCAGGTTCTTGGCAAAGCCGATGTCCATGGAGTTTTGCAGCCACACGCTGTTCACATATTGCAGCCACCAGGGAGAGGGGTTCACATAGCAGGTCATATTGATCCACAGGGGCTTGTTGTCCTTGGCTCTGCTCTCCCGCAGGCGGGTGAACAGGTTGATCCACCGCTGCCACATTTCCGTAACAAAATACATATCGTTCTCGCCGCCGGTGATGTGGTCATGCTTTGGGTTGGTGCAGGGCTTTAGGCAAAAGCCGTCCAGCTTCAGGTACTGAATGTCAAATTCCGTGCAGGTGTCCGTGAGAAATTTTTCCAGATTTTGCAGGTATTTCTCCGAGCCGACGCAAATGTCCATACTGTTGCTGTTCAGGTAGCCGTTGCCGCCTTTTTCAATCTTTTTGGCAAAGCGGGGAGTGGCTGCCGTGTAGCCGCCGCGAGGACCCAGCCAAAGGCCAAAGGTGGAGCCAGCTTGTGGCACTGGTCGGTGGCGTCCGTCAGCTTGTTGGGAAACTTTTTGTTAAAGCTCCAAAACGGAGCTTTGTAGTTGTTCCAGCCGTCGTCGATCACATAGGCGTCCAGTGGGGGCACGCCGTGATCGCTAAGCCCCTGCTCGATCTCATAAAAAGAGCGCTCAATATTGTCCGCGTCAATGTCCAGCATGTGGTCGTACCAGCTGTTGTACTGCACGCGGAAGTCGCTTTTGGTGCTGATGCATTCAATGTAGTCAAAGAACGCGCCCTGCACCTCTGCCATGGTGTTGCCGGTGGCGCCGCCCATGACAGTAGCAGGGCAGGTAAAGCGGCCGTGTACCGGGTGACCTACATAGTATTTGACTTGACCGATGCCGTACTGAATACGGTTGTCCGTGGCCGGAAACTCACAGCCGAAGAACAGGCTGTCAATGTAAAAGGGCTGACCCAGGATCGCCATAGCGTCCGGGATCTGCATGCTGGTCTCCACGTCGTCCGGAATAGAGAAGTGCGTCTGTGAGTTGATCACACCGATGTGTTCCAGGGCAATGTAGTCGATCACCTTGTCCTCGGTGGCTTGGATAAATTGCAGTTGCTTTTTCAGCGTGTTGCCGTCCCGGCCCACCCAGTAGCGCATGGTCACGGTGATGCCCTCAAATTCTTCAAAGGTAAACACCAGCTTACCGTCCCGCTCGGCGGAGTCCGTCACCTTCAGTCCCTTGGAGGAGAACTCGGTGCCGTCCGTAAAGTGAAAGGTGAATTCCGTGCTGTTGCCGTCCGGCACCAGGTCCATACCGGAGCGGGTGTTGCGAATGCGGGAGGCGTACAGATACCCCTCGTTGACCTTAAATTCCCGTTGCAGGGCGTTGCTCTTCAATCTGAACATATACTTGCTCCTTTTGCAGGATTTTACAGAATTTCGTCAATGGCTTTTGCCAGCTGATCCGGGCAGGAGGTGCCCTTGCCGTTGCAGTTGATGCCACGCAGCTTTTGGATCACAGCTTCTGCCGGCTGACCCTCTACCAGTGCGGCGATACCTTGCAGGTTGCCGTTGCAGCCGCCAAGGAAATTTACATTGTGTACCTTGCCCTCCTCGTCCAAATCAAAGGTGATCTGCCGGGAGCAGGTACCGTGGGTATTATAAGTGTAGCTCATTTGGATTCTCCTGTATTTTAAGATATTATTTTACTTTATTATATCTGCACTCTCTATTATACATACTCTTGCTCGGGATTGCAATATAGGGTCTGTGACATTTCTGTAAATCCCGCCGGAGGCACAGGACAGTTTTGCCCCGAATGTCCAATAATCGGCACATTGCCTAAAAACATGCCTTATCTTTGTCAGTTTTGTTCTATTGCATAAAAATCAGCCCTGTGTTAAACTAAAATTTGATATAGGGTACGCTCGTGCGGGCGCCCGGAATTGCTTTTAAGAGAGGTACTGTTTATGCAAAAACTGCGCGTTGGCATCATCGGCGCCGGTCGGATCGGCCAGGTGCACGCCAAATCCATTACTTACCACATTCCCCAGGCGGAGATCGTGGCCATTAGCGACCTGTTCCCGGAGAACGCCCAAAAGGTGGCGGACGACCTGGGTATTCCCAAGGCGGTGCAGGATTATCACGAAATTCTCAATGATCCTACGGTGGATGCAGTGCTGATCTGCTCCTCTACCGATACTCACGCGGATATTGCCGTGGAGGCAGCCAAGCCGGCAAGCATATCTTTTGCGAAAAGCCGGTGGATCGGACCGTTGCTAAGATCAAGGCAGTGGAAGCGGCTGTAAAAGAGGCGGGGGTAAAGCTGCAGATCGGCTTTAACCGCCGGTACGACCACAACTTTGCTGCCATTAAAGATTTGGCAAACGCCGGCAAGATTGGCCAGCTCCAGACCATTAAGATCACTTCACGCGACCCGGAGCCGCCCCCGGTTTCTTATGTAAAGGTCAGCGGCGGCATCTTCCTGGATATGACCGTCCATGACTTTGACATGGCTCGCTTTATCGGCGGTGAGGTGGAGGAAGTGTTCGTCAACGCTGCCGTGCTGGTAGACCCGGCCATCGGTGAAGCAGGAGATGTGGACACGGCACTGGTCAGCCTGAAATTCAAGAACGGCGCCATTGGTGTCATTGACAACTGCCGCAAGGCCTCTTACGGCTACGACCAGCGGCTGGAGGTGTTTGGATCCAAGGCCCAGGCTTCCGCTGCCAACGATACCCCCACCCATGTGGCGTTTATTGATGAGAACGGCAAAGTGACGGATAAGCCGCTGTACTTCTTCCTGGAGCGGTATATGCAGTCCTTTACCGATGAGATGACTGAATTTATCGACTGTGTGCTTCACGATAAACCCACCAAGACCACGGTGGAGGACGGCTTGCAGCGCTGCGTATGGGTCTGGCTGCCAAAAAGTCGCTGGCCGAGCACCGCCCGGTAAAGCTCAGCGAGATCGAAGCATAATTTCAATCTAAAGGACTTTGAGTATATGAAGCGAGTTAGACTGACCATGTCCCAGGCGCTGGTACAGTTCCTGGACAATCAATATATCGAATGTGACGGCGTAGAAAGCAAGTTCGTCAGCGGCATCTTTGGCATTTTTGGCCACGGATGCGTGGTGGGCGTGGGTCAGGCGCTGGAGCAGGGGGGCCATAACCTGAAATTTTATCAGGGCAAGAATGAGCAGAATATGGCGCTGGCTGCTGTGGCTTATGCCAAGCAGATGGATCGCAAGGCCATTATTCCCTGCGTGTCCTCCATAGGCCCGGGCGCGACCAATATGGTTACCGCTTGCGGCTGCGCCACCGCCAACCGCATTCCGCTGTTGGTGCTGCCCGGCGACACCTTTGCCTGCCGCCAGCCGGATCCGGTGCTCCAGCAGGCCGAATTTTTTGACAACTACGGCCGCACGGTAACAGATGCTTTTAAGGGCGTGTGCCATTATTTTGACCGGATCAATCGGCCGGAGCAGTTGATGACCGCCTGCCTGAATGCCATGCGGGTGCTGACAGACCCGGCGGATACCGGCGCCGTTTGTCTGGCCATGCCACAGGATGTGGAGGGCGAGGCCTACGACTATCCGGTGCACTTCCTGCAAAAGCGGGTGTGGCACCTGGATCGCCGCCCGGTGGCGGAGAGCCAGCTGCAGCGGGCAGTGGCTGCGATCAAGCAGGCCAAAAAGCCCATTCTTATTTGCGGCGGCGGTGTGCGTTACAGCGGGGCAGAGGTTGCCCTGCAAAAGTTGGCGGAGACCTATAATATTCCCATTGCGGAGACAGGCCGGGCGCAGCTTGGTGCTTGGCAGCACCCGCTGAACCTGGGCGGTATCGGCGTCACCGGCGGCAAGGCTGCCAATGTGATCGGCCGGGACGCTGATCTGATCATCGGCGTGGGCACGCGATTCTCCGATTTTACCACTTCTTCCAAGTGGCTGTTTAACGAGGACCGCAAGGTGCTGGGGATCAATATTTGTCCCTTTGACGCGTATAAAATGGATGCCGAGCCATTGTGGCAGATGCGAAGATGACCTTAGAGGCACTGCTGCCTGCTTTGGCCGGGTACAAGACTGCCTATACCGGTGAGATTGCAGCCGCCAAGGCCGAGTGGGAAGCCATTGTAGACGATTACTATACCAAAGAGCTGCCCGGTGGCTGAACCAAACTTTGGCTCTGGGCATTATCAATGAGTTTATGCCCAACGACGCCATTGCTCTTGGCTCTGCCGGCTCTCTGCCCGGGGATATGCAGCGTCTGTTCCGTCCTAAGGACCGGGGCACCTACCACATGGAGTACGGCTACTCCAATATGGGCTATGAGGTCAACGGCGCGCTGGGCGCTAAGCTGGCTTGCCCGGACAAAGAAGTGTACACCTTCTGCGGGGACGGCTCTTTCCTGATGGGTCACAGCGAGTTGTATACCGCTTTGCAAGAGGGATTGAAGATCAATGTGTGCCTGTTTGACAATATGGGTTGGGGCTGCATTGAGAATTTGCAAAACAACCAGGGCACCGATACCTTTGGCACCGTGTTCCGCGCCCGCAACCTAAAACGGGTATGCTGGACGGGGCGGAGATCGCTGTGGACTTTGCCAAGATCGCAGAGGCTACGGTGCAAAGGGCTACACCTGCCGCACCTCGGAGGAGCTGCGCGCCGCACTGGCAGACGCAGCTACCCAGGACCGGGCGTGCCTGTTTGACATTAAGGTGCTGCCCAAGACCATGACCCCCGGCTTTGAGAGCTGGTGCGCGTGGGCGTGGCGGAGGTGTCGAAGAGCGAGACCGTGGCCGCCGCCTATGCGGATATGCAGGCGAATATCGCCAAGACTTTTGATTATTAAGGAGCACAGCCTATGCTAAACCCGGATAAAGTAAAATTGGCCATTGCCCCATCGGCTGGACCAATGACGATATGCCCGACCTGGGCGCAGAAAACACCTTTGAACAGTGCATCAGTGAGATGGCGCTGGCCGGTTTCTCCGGCTCGGAGATCGGCAACAAGTATCCGTCCGATCCGGCGGTGCTCAAGCCGTATTTGGACATTCGCGGGCTGCAGATTTGCAATGCCTGGTTCTCGTCTTACCTGACTTCCAAGCCTTATGAGGAGACCATCGCCGCCTTTAAGCAGCACTGCGACAAGCTGCACGCCTTGGGTGCCAAGGTGATCGGTGCTTCCGAGCAGGGCAATTCCATTCAAGGTTGCCTGGACAAATCCATTTTGGACGAAAAGCCGGTGTACACCGAGGAACAGTGGCAAACGGTGGCTCGGGGCTTTAACGAGATGGGCGCTTACGCCCGCTCCAAGGGCATGTACTTTACCGTGCATCACCATATGGGTACCGGCGTGCAGACAGCGGAGGAGATCGACCGCTTGATGGAATTGACGGATCCGGAACTGGTGTTCCTGCTGTTTGACAGCGGTCACCTGACCTTTGCCGGGATCGACCCGGTACCGGTACTGGAGAAGTACGCCCGTCGGGTCAAGCATGTGCACCTGAAGGATGTGCGCCTGGATGTGTACAATAACCGGGTGGTGCCGGAGCACATGAGCTTTTTGGATGCCGTGCGAGCCGGTGTGTTTACTGTACCCGGCGACGGCGATGTGGACTTTAAGCCCATCTTTGATATTTTGGACCGTACCGGCTACGAGGCTGGGTGGTGGTCGAGGCCGAGCAGGACCCGGCCAAGGCCAACCCCTTTGCCTACGCGGTCAAGGCCCGCAAGTACATTAAAGAGGTCGCCGGTCTGTAAAATAACGACAATGGGGGAGTGGTTCATCGCCACCCCCCCTATTTTTGTCTATTATCTTTTTCCGTTGTGGATTTTATTGCTTTTCGCAGTGGAATTTGATATAGTTAAGTTAAAGTTAGGGAAAGAATTTTGAAAGGAGTTCTTCTTATGAAAAAGATTTTATCCACCACCTTGGCCCTGCTGTTGGTGCTTACACCGTGTTCAGCGTCAGCCTGTCCGCCCAGGCGGCTGTGCGCTATGACAGCGACAATGCCGCCCTGTATTCCGGCAGTGGTTACACCTGGCTGAATATTCGTGGTACGGAGAATTATAAATCCGCATTTCAGTTTATGGATATTTTGAATACCGAACGCACAGCAAATGCGGCTGGCACTCTGGCTATGGATCAGGAGTTACTGGAAGCCGCTATGCTGCACGCACGAGAGATTAGCGTATATCCCAGTTCCAATCGCCCGAATGGTGAAAATGCGATCTATTTGCTTGACGGCACAGGCCATACGCGGTTTTATCTGTTGCAGGTTAGTGCAGCATCCAGCGATGCGAAGCTGATTTTAAATGCGTGGTTTGATGCTTATCCTGCAATGAAAGCGCAGTTTTTATCTCCCGATTATGTTTGCAGCGGTGTTGGCTGCTTTCAGGCAACGGACGGCACCATTCACTGGGTAGTGCTTTTGGGGTATGACGCCGCAACAAAAGTGGTTAAATCTTCCGATTATCGTGCAACGGTTACACGGACGGTTAAAATCGCACTAAAGAATACCAATGCCGCAAGTTGGAACGCCAAGCACACCCATTCTTACCAGGTGACCTCCACTGTTAAGGCGAATGCAACGAAGAACGCCAACGGTAAGATCACCCGTAAGTGCTCCGTGTGTGGCAAAACTACCACTTCTACACTGTACGCACCCAAAACGGTGACCCTGTCTGCCGCCTCCTACACTTATGACGGCAAGGCGAAGAAACCGTCTGTAACCGTAAAGGACAGTAAGGGTAATAAGATCGGCAGCCGGTATTACACTGTGTCTTATCCCTCCGGCCGTAAGAATGTGGGTAAGTACACGGTCAAGGTGACTTTCAAAGGCAACTATATCGGCTCTAAGTCCGCAACTTTTGTTATCAAGCCCAAGGGCACAAGTGTGTCTAAAGTGAAAGCCGCCAAAAAAGGCTTTAAGGTCACTTGGAAAAAGCAGAGGACTCAAACTACCGGCTATCAGGTGAAGTACAGTACCAGCAGCAAGTTTAAGAAAGCCAAGACGGTGACGATCAGCAAGAATAAGACGACTTCTAAGAGTGTCGGTAAGCTGTCCGCCAAGAAAAAGTATTATGTGCGGGTACGCACCTATAAAACCGTCAAGGTGAACGGCAAAAATGTAAAACTTTATTCCGGGTGGAGTAAGGCCAAAAGCGTGACCACCAAGAAATAAGTTTATTTTGGTTTTCCAATACGCGTAGGGCGGGGGCTTGCTCCCGCCGAACAATAAAAAACGCCTCTGTTTCACTTAAGAAACAGAGGGCATTTTCTATTTACCAGTGCTTTGCTGCAAAAGGTTATCGTACCAAAGCTGTGGTCGTTGGTATTATAAAGGCCGACGACCGTGTTGTTCTTGCACGCAGCAGTCAGTCCTTGGCTGCTGCGGCTTCTTCTTTGTCCAGCTGTTCGGAGGTCTTGTTGTAGATAAAGTCGATCAGCTGCTTTTTATTCTCCTCTTTATTGATGGCGATGATGGAGTTGCCGTTGATGGTGTCATACCACCAAGTGTCTGGGAAAGGTACCCGGGCCTGGTGGGTGCTGGTGGCGCAGCTGCCGGCCTTGGCCACAAAGCTGCACAGTTCGTCCTTGGTCATATCCGTCTCAATATACGGGGCGGCGTTGCTGGCCATTTTATACAGGGTAAAGGGGTTGGAGGACTTCATTTTCTTAATAATGGCGTTCATCACCGTGCGCTGGCGCTTGGTGCGCACAAAGTCCGTGTCGATCTTGCGAATGCGGCAGTAGGCCAGGGCCTGCTTGCCGGTCAGGTTGTGCTTGCCGGCCTCTAACTTCACATTGCCGTAGCGCTTGGGGTGGCCGGTGACCTCCTTGGCCTCCGCCTTGGTAACCTTCACTTCTACGCCGCCGATGGCGTCCACCAGTACTTGGAACATCTCAAAATCCGCTACCACATAGTTGTCGATCTTTACGCCGAAGTTGTATTCAATGGTGTCTACCACGCCGCTGTAACCGCCGTACTGGCAGGCGGCGTTCAGCCGTTGACTCATATCCTTGCAAGGGATATACACCCAGGAGTCTCGCAAAAAGGAGGTCATCTTAATGGTGTGGTGCACAGAGTCCACGGAAATCAGCATCATGGTGTCACTGCGGGAGGCGCTGGCCTTGTCTTTGGGTCTGGCGTCTACGCCCAGCAGCAGCACATTCTTTACCCGCGGGTCGCTCTTTAGATTCGATGCTGTCACATATTCATTTTCTTTGTGCGTATTATAGGTGATCTTGCCCAGCACGCCGGTGGCGCAGCCCACAAGAATAAAAATCAGCGCCAGCAGCACGCAAAAGATACTTAGCCCCACTTTTGCCTTTTTGCTGCCCCTGCCTTTTTTGGCGGCTTGCCGTGCTTGTCGGTGGGGGTATGCTGCGGCCCACGGTGCGGGGATCACGGCTTGTCCGCTCCCGGTCATGGCACGCGTGGCATAGCGTGTTGCTCCGGTCCGTATAAAAATCTGCTGGGCGCTCGCTCTCAAACCGGCGGGGCGGCGCCGGTGGCTCTATGTAACCGTTTGGGTCATAGTTGTTCTTTTGGTTGCACGGTGCAGAGGGGGCGTAGGGGTCCCGATAGTCGCAAGGGTTGATCCCGCTTTCGTCCTGCCGGTCGATCACATCCCGCTGCCGACGGTTAAAATCCAGGTCCACTCCCGGCACCAAATGCCGGTCTTCCTCCGGCACCGTGCGGTCCAGGGCGTCGTTCTCCCGCCGACGGCGAGGGTCAAAGCCTTCCTGTTCAAATCTGGGCATTCCGATTACCTGCCTTTCTTTGCTCCATAGTATTACAAAAAGAACAGAAATGCAAGACCTGTTCTGTAAATTCTTGCCCGGCAGAAAAACAGTTGACATTCCCCGGTGATATGGATTAAAATGGAGGAGATGAGCCGGGCAGGCAGTTGCGCGCAGGTTACTGCGTGAGGAAAGTCCGAGCAGCACAGAGCAGGATAACGGCTAACGGCCGCCGGGGGCGACCCTAGGGAAAGTGCAACAGAAATAAACCGCCGCTTTTGCGGTAAGGATGGAAAGGCGAGGTAAGAGCTCACCGAGGGGGTGGAGACATTCCCTGCCATGTAAACCCTATCCGCTGCAACATCGACTGAAGGGTTGTTTGCTCGACACAAAACTTCGAAGGATGGCTGGAGCGCACGGGCAACCGTGCGTCGAGATAGATAATTGCCCAAGACAGAACTCGGCTTACGCCCGACTCATCGCATTTTTTGATTTGTATTTGAGGTGTGCCTATGCTGGTGAATATGCGTGATCTGCTGGCGGATGCCCGTGTCGGCGGCTATGCCGTTGGCTCCTTCTCCGTTGCCAATATGGAGATGGTGCTGGGTGTGCTGCAAGCGGCAGAGGAACTGCGCGCCCCGGTGATCCTCCAGATTGCGGAGGTGCGGCTGCGCCAGTCGCCGCTGGAGCTGATCGGTCCCTTGATGGTGGCCGCTGCCCGGCAGGCAAGCGTGCCGGTGGCGGTGCACTTTGACCACGGCAAAACGGAGAAGAAGATCGGCCAGGCGCTGGAGCTGGGCTTTACCTCCGTGATGTTTGACGGCTCTCATCTGCCGCTGGATGAAAATATAGCAGAGACCTGCCGTATTATAGAGATGGCGCGCCCTTACGGTGCTGCCGTGGAGGCGGAGATCGGCTGTGTAGGCGGTTCGGAGGATGGCTCTGAGGAGATCGCTATGCATTGCACGAACCCGGCGGACGCGGTGCGCTTTGAGCAGGAAACCGGGGTGGACGCTCTGGCTATCGCCATCGGTAACGCCCACGGCAATTATAAGGCCACGCCCAAGCTGCGGTTTGATATTTTGGCGCAGGTGGCCGAGGATACCCACACTCCCTTGGTGCTTCACGGCGGCACCGGCATTTCGCCGGAGGATTTCCGCCGCTGTGCCCAGACAGGGATCCAAAAGATCAACATTGCCACGGCCACTTTTGACAGCGTGGAGCAGACGGTGCGGGGCGCTTACGACGCCGGTGCTATCGGCGGTTACTACGATTTGCAAGGGGCAGAGGTGCAGGGGGCGTATAAAAACGCCCACCGCCACATTTTGATTTTCGGCACAGACGGCAAGGCATAAACCTGTTGCCTGCGCATAAATTTATGGAGAGGGAACTATGAAGTACATTGAATTTGACAGAACCAAACCGCTGGATTTTATCCCCATCGGCCGCATTGCCATTGATTTTAACCCCACGGATATGTATAAGCCGCTGTCTCAGTCGTCTAACTTTAACAAGTATGTAGGCGGCTCTCCGGCCAATATTGCCGTAGGCTGGCCCGGCTGGGCTGCAAGGTGGGCTTTTGCGGCTGTGTGTCTGCCGACCAGTTTGGGGACTATGTGGTGGAGTATTTTCAAAATGAGGGGATCGACACCTCCCATGTGACCCGAGCCAAGAACGGCGAGTGTATTGGCCTGACTTTTACGGAAATTCTGTCTAAAGAGCAGTCCTCCATCTTAATGTACCGGGATAATGTGGCGGATTTTTGCCTGGCGCCGGAGGATATTGACGAGGCGTATATTGCTTCTGCTAAGGCCATTGTGATCAGCGGTACGGCGCTGGCCAAGTCTCCGTCCAGAGAGGCCTGCTTAAAGGCCATGATGCTGGCCCAGAAAAACAATGTGCGCATTATCTTTGACATCGACTATCGGGCGTACACCTGGCAGTCCAAGGACGAGATTGCTGTGTATTACAGCTTAGTGGCTCGCGGTGCGGATATTATTATGGGCTCTCGTGAGGAATTTGATCTGATGGAGGGCATTGTGGGCGTAAAAGGCTCTGACCCGGAGAGCGCTCGCTACTGGCAGTCCTTTGGTGCGACGATTTGCGTCATTAAGCACGGCAAAGACGGCTCCACTGCCTACACCAACGACGGCAATTATTACTCCATTAAGCCCTTCCCGGCGGTGGTGCTCAAGGGCTTTGGCGGCGGCGACGGCTACGGCTCCGCTTTTCTGTACAGTCTGCTGCAAGGCAAAGAGATGATCGAGTGCCTGGAGTTCGGCTCCGCCTCGGCCTCTATGCTCATCTCCGCCCACAGCTGCTCGGACGCTATGCCCACCGCAGAGGCGGTGGCGGCCTTTATTAAGAAAAGCAAGGAAGAATACGGCGAAATGGTGGCTCGCGCCTGACGAACCGCCACCCGGAATAAAAAACAGACTCGTATGTAGGGATCCTATATACGGGTCTCTTTATTTTCAAATGGGAGGTTCTGCAATGCAGGCATACAGATGGACGGCAGAGCGGGTGCTGCGGGAGCTGAACAGCGCCCCCGGTGGGCTGAGCCGCAAACAGGCGGCTGCCCGGCTGGCAAAACATGGCGAAAACCGGCTGGCGCAGAAAAAGGGCGACAGCCTGTGGCGGCGGTTTATGCTGCAACTATCCGACCCGATGATCCTGGTACTGCTGGCTGCGGCCGCCGTGTCTGCGGTGCTGTGCGTAGTGCACCGGAATTCCCGGCGGATGTGCTGATCATTATGACCGTGGTGACGGTGAATGCCGTCTTAGGTGTGGTGCAGGAGAGCAAGGCGGAAAAGGCCATTGCTGCCTTGCAGGAGATGACCCCGGCCACCTCTCGGGTGCTGCGAGGCGGGGCAGAGTGTACCGTGCCCAGCCGCTCTCTGGTGCCCGGCGATGTGGTACTGCTGTCTGCCGGTGACCGTATTCCTGCAGACTGCCGGGTGCTGGAGAGCATTGGCCTGCGGGTGGAGGAATCCGCCTTACCGGCGAGTCCCAGCCGGTGGAAAAATCCGCGGCTCCTTTGCCGGATACCGGGCAGGAGTTGCCGCCCTCCGCTTGCAGCAATTTGGTATTTATGGGTGCCAATGTGGTGTACGGTCGGGGGCGTGCTGTGGTGATTGCCACCGGTATGGACACGCAAATGGGACGCATTGCCCACGCCCTGAACACCGCCGGACAGAACGCCACGCCTCTGCAAAAGAAATTGACCCAGCTGTCTAAAACTTGTCCCTGCTGGTGCTGGCCATCTGTGCCGGGATCTTTGCGTTAGATGTAGGGCGCAGCTTACTGGCAGGCGGGCTGACCTTTAGCGGTGCGCTGTCCACCTTTATGGTGGCGGTATCCCTGGCGGTGGCTGCCATTCCGGAGGGGCTGGCAGCGGTGGTGACGATTGTGCTGTCCATCGGCGTGACCAAAATGAGCCGTCGCCACGCAGTGATCCGGCGACTGACGGCGGTGGAGACCCTGGCTGTACGCAGGTGATCTGCTCGGACAAAACCGGCACGCTGACTCAAAATAAAATGACCGTTACCGCCCGCACCGGTGTGCCGCCGGAGCAGCTCATGACCGCTATGGCGCTGTGTTCGGACGCCCACCGGGCCGGGGACCGCATGGAGGGTGAACCCACAGAGGTGGCGCTGGTGCAGGACGCGGCAGACCTGGGGTTGGAAAAGGCGGCGCTGGAGCGGCGGTACCCCCGGGTGGGAGAACTGCCCTTTGACTCTGCCCGCAAGATGATGACGACTCTCCACCGCACCCCGGAGGGCGTGGTACAGTACACCAAGGGTGCGCCGGATGTGGTACTGAAGCGGTGCACCCACACCTGGCAGCAGGGGAGGGCGGTACCCTTGACTGAGGATCTGCGCCGCCGGATCCTGGACGAAAATCGGCGTATGGCGGACCGGGCGCTGCGGGTGCTTTGCGCTGCAACCAGGCAGTACCCGTCCCTACCGTCTGCTCGGTCGCCGGAGGCACTGGAGCAAGGGCTTTGCTACCTGGGGCTGGTGGGTATGATGGATCCGGTGCGCCCGGAGGCGGTGGCGGCCATTGCCGCTTGTCGCCAAGCGGGCATTCGTCCGGTGATGATCACCGGCGATCATCGGGATACTGCCGCGGCCATTGCCCGGCAGCTGGGGATCTTGGATCCGGAGGGGGAGGTGCTCACCGGCGCCAGCTGAGCCAAATGGACGATCGGGCGTTGGACGATGCCATTGCCCGGTGCAGTGTGTTTGCCCGAGTGCAGCCGGAGCATAAGGTGCACATTGTAGAGGCCTTTCACCGGCAGGGGGCTGTGACTGCCATGACCGGCGACGGGGTCAACGACGCCCCGGCCATTCAGGCGGCGGATATTGGCGTAGGTATGGGCATGACCGGCACGGATGTAACCAAGAATGTGGCGGATATGGTACTGACGGACGACAACTTTGCCACCATTGTGGCGGCCGTGGAGGAGGGCCGCCGGGTGTATGACAATATCCGCAAGTCTATTCAGTTTTTGCTGTCTTCTAACTTGGCAGAGGTGCTCACCATTTTGGTGGCCACTCTGCTGGGCTTTACCATTTTGGAGCCGGTGCACCTTCTGTGGATCAATTTGATCACCGATTGCTTCCCGGCGCTGGCACTGGGTATGGAACGGGGCGAGCCGGAGATCATGCGCCGCCGCCCTCGAGATCCAAAGGACGGCATTTTTGCCGGGGGTATGGGCTTCGATGTGGCCTGGCAGGGACTGCTGGTAACGGCGGTGACCCTGCTGGCTACTTCAGCGGTCTGCTGCTTACCTGCCCGGTACAAATGGACTGGGCGGCACTGGTGCGTATTACGGACCCGCTGGCCCATAAAACCGGCATGACCATGGCGTTTTTTACCCTGTCTATGGCGGAGATCTTCCATAGCTTTAATATGCGCTCGCGTCGGGCCAGTTTGTTCTCTATGGGGCAAAACGGCTATTTGTGGGGTGCCATGGCGCTGTCTTTGGTGCTGTCCACGGTGGTGCTGTATGTGCCGGCGTTGGCAGCGGCCTTTGATTTTGTTCCTCTTTCCGGTACAGCCTACGGTGTGTCAATGGCGCTGGCACTGGCGGTGATCCCGGTGGTGGAACTGGTCAAGGCAGTGCAGCGGGCCGCCCATCGTTAAATCTGCAAAAAGTGCGGCAGGCAAGGAAATTTGCCCGCCGCCTTTTTCATTTTAACACTTCCTTTTCCCGCGGTTTTATGCTATGATAAAGGACGGTGATTTGGGTGCAACTCAAAAAGAATGACGAAATTCAACTGAATATAACCGCCCTGACTTCCGAGGGCAGTGCCATCGGGCGCAAGGACGGCGTGCCGATTTTTGTGCGCGGCGGCGTGCCCGGCGATGTGGTTACGGCGCATATCATTAAAGCCAAAAAGAACTATGCCGTGGCCCGGCTGCAACAGGTGCTGGAGCCATCGCCTCATCGGGTGGAGAGCGACTGCCCGGTGTCCGCCCAGTGCGGCGGCTGTGCCTTTCGCACGGTGGATTATGCAGAAGAACTGCGATTTAAGCAGCAGCGGATTGATGACGCTTTTCAGCGGATCGGCCACCTGGATTTGCAGGTGGAGGGCGTGCTGGCGGCGCCCGATACCGTGCGCTATCGCAATAAAGCCCAGTACCCGGTGCAGCTGCAAGACGGCCGACCGGTAGCCGGTTTTTATGCCTATAAAAGCCACCGTGTGGTGCCCACCGGAGATTGCCTGCTCCAGTGTACGGATTTTTCCGCCGGTGTGGCGGCTTGCCTGCAATGGGCGGAAGAACATCAAATTTCCGTATATAATGAGGAGACCGGCACCGGTCTGCTGCGCCACTTGTATTTCCGCAAGGGCCAGGCTACCGGCCAGGTGCTGGCTTGTATTGTGATCAATGGCACGGATCTGCCGGCGGGGACGCACTTTGCGCCGCCTTGCGTGCCGCTGTGCCCGGTTTGGTGGGCGTGGTGCTAAACAGCAACACCCGGCGCACCAATGTGATTTTGGGTGACCGGGATTGGGTGCTTTGGGGCAAGGGCGAACTGCTGGACAAGCTGTGCGGCAAGACCTTTGCCATCGGCCCCCATGCTTTTTATCAAGTCAACCACGACCAATGTGAACACTTGTATGCGCTGGCAGGAGATTTTGCGGGCTTGACCGGCGACCAGGTGCTGCTGGATCTGTACTGCGGCGTGGGCACCATCGGCCTGACTTTAGCGGATCGCTGCCGCCGGCTGATCGGCGTGGAGGTGGTTCCTCAGGCGGTGGAGAACGCCCGGGAGAATGCCCGGCGCAACGGTATTGAGAACGCAGAATTCCTGTGTGCGGACGCAGCCGGTGCGGCAACGCAGCTGGCATTCCAGGGCGTGCGCCCGGATGTGGCCATCGTAGACCCGCCCCGCAAGGCTGCGCGCCGGAGGTGTTCGCCGCTATTGACAAAATGGGCATTGAGCGGCTGGTGTATGTGTCCTGTGACCCGGCAACCTTGGCACGGGACTTGGCGCTTTTGGCCACCATGGGCTACATCGCCCGCCGCGCCTGCGGCGTAGACCTGTTCCCACGCACCCCCCACGTGGAGACGGTAGTACTGCTTTCCCACAAAAAGCCAGACGGACATATCAACGTAAAAGTTGAGTTTGGCGAAGGTGAGGGAAAAGTTCCGCTTGATAACATCGCTAAAAGAGCCGAAACATACAAGCCCAAAGAGCGAGTGACCTACAAAATGATAAAGGAGTACATAGAAGCTAAATACGGCTTCAAAGTACATACCGCATATATTGCAGAGGTAAAAAGAGATTTGGGCTTGCCGATGTACGATGCTCCTAATGCGGTAGAAGAATTGAAACAGCCGAGGAAGCATCCGACAGCGGAGAAAGTGGAAGCGATAAAGGATGCGTTGCAGCATTTTGAAGTTATTAAATAAACAGTATTTTTCTACGAAAGGAGGGGAAATTTGTTGATGGAAAATTTCGATATAGTGAATGAAATATATAATGAAATATTTTGCAACATACAGCACGGGAACATTGACCTATTTTTATGCGGTGCAGCAAGTACAAAAGAAAAAACTTCTTATAGAGATATTATCAGGGGCAAATTAGAAGATAATGCCAATTTATCGATATTATATCCCGAAGATATGTTTATGGAGATGCTTAATAGAAAGAAATATGATTTACTAACATTAGAAAAGTTTTTGGCAAGCAACAGCGACATAATCTTGATTGTTTGCGAAAGCCCCGGTTCGTTCACAGAATTAGGAGCATTTGTTAATAATAGTGAGACATTAGAAAAAGTAGTAGTTTTATTGCAAACAAAATATAAAAATGCCAAAAGTTTTATTAGACAAGGACCTGTAGAGTATGTCAGAATGAAAAATAAAAATAACGTAATTTATTTCAATAACAATATTGATGAAGCCGTAGAAAAGATTAAAAAGTATTTGAGAAACAGATTTTGGTATTTAGGGTATAAAAGGAAAGAACCAAAACTCAAAGACTTAAACTTGATTTCTGGTCAATATTATTTTATAATTTTATTGTTGTACTTCTATCAAGAATTAAATGTAAAGACGTTGGTAGCAATTCTAAAGGATTTATATAAAATGAAGTACAATATAGAAGAATTTGATATTATTTATTCATCTGCAATAAAAAGATTGTTTAAAGAAGGCGTGATTAAAAAAGAAGAGTCCGCTGGGAAAGTAATCCAATATAAGCTTACAGATAAAGGATATGGTTTTGCTAATCTTCTTTTATCATATGTTTCTTTAGAAAATAGGACGAGGACTATTGATAAAATAAGATTGAAAATTATATATAGTCAATATTATTAGCACTGCTTTCTTAGAACGTTACAGATACATATCTGTTTACGGAAGATGGTTCGTCTTCCTAAGAAAATTAACAAACACAGAGTTACTCCAATCAATGGAGAAACTCCACGACAGTGAACTTCCTCCATTGATTGGAGACAAAGAGATTTAAGGTAAGGAAGTGGTGCTAATTTTATGAAAAAGTATAGTAATAAAACAGTTATTGAGTCTTTAGGACTTCCAATGTTGACTTGTTTTGATGATTTGGTTAAGGAATTAAGTTTAAGTGGAAAACTTGTTTATTGGTTAACAAAACAGGATGCTGAAGGAAGATACAAAACTTTTTATTGAAAAAAGAGATGGTGATAAAAGAAAGATTAATGCGCCGTCCCTATCGTTAAAGATAGTTCAAAGATGGGTTTTGGAAAATATCTTATATAAGATAAAAGCATCACAATATTCATATGGATTTACGAAAGGAGACCGAAAAGGCTCTCCATTGGTGTATTGTGCGGAAAAACATAAAAACAATTTATATGTATTTAAATTAGACTTAAAGGATTTTTATCCTTCGATTAAGCGAGAGAAAGTGTATTATGCTTTTGCAAATATAGGATATAATGCTGATGTATCAAATTTACTAACAAACATATGTGTTGTTGATGATGAATTGCCACAAGGAGCTGTTACATCGCCGTATCTTGCTAATTTGATTTGTAGAAAATTAGATTTGAGGATAGCAGGGTATTGCAATAAAAGGAATATTGTATATACAAGGTATGCTGATGATTTGACATTTTCTTGTGATGATAGAGAATTATTAAGAAAAATATACGGCATGGTTAAAAAGATAGTCGAAGATGAGGGCTTTTGTTTAAATCAAAAGAAAACTGTTTTCATGACACCTAAAAGTCATAAGGTAGTATTAGGTGTAACGATAAATGATAGTTTATTAAAGGCTCCCAAAGAAATCAAAAAAAGTATACGTGCAATGATACATTATGAAGTAGCCACTGGTGATTACACTATGAATGATAAAATACGTGGTTATGTAGCTTATGTAGATTCTATAGAAAAGAATTATAAGAACAAATGTATAAGTTATTTACAAAAATTATCTGAATCGACACTTTGCCTATTTCCAGATGTCGTAAAAGCATATAACAGTAACAAAATATATAAAGAACTACCAGATATGATAGAAAAACGAGCAACAGATTTTGTTGAATTAAAAGATGCAGATGGCTTTTATGATATGATATATTATGAACATGAGGAATATTTAATTTCAAATGGTTTATTAAATGAAAAGGAAGATATAACGGATTTAGAAGAACCATTTTAAGAGAAAATAGTGGTAGAATTATTTTGCGATTGTATTTATTAACAGTTGCACAGGCAGCTATCGCAATAGGTAGGAGTTCTCTTTCCTTTGAATTGCGGCTTAGTTTCGAGCAGACAGCAGCCTATCGAAAGGCTAACGGACAGTATGTAAGGAAAAATCAGTGGAGAGATACCACTGTAAGGGAATTCATAGACCTTGATTAACAGTTAAATACGATAAGCGTATCATGACATTAAGGCTTGATGGATTGTATGATACGATTGTCGAGTTGGAAGAACGGATTGAAGATGCAAAGCTGAGAAAAAGTCTATCGAAATGGAAACAATCACTCTGGACAATATTTACAAGCTTATGCTGAATTTCGGAAAGCTCTATGATATAATAAGTGACGAGGAAAAGAAAAGCCTTATTACTTATCTCATAAAAGAAATTCAGATATATCCAAATGGGGAGTCAGAGCAGCCTTTGAAGTCAATAGAGTTTAATTTCCCAATATATCGGGATGGTCAAGAGGTAAGGCGGCTCTTGTGGGAAAAAGGTAATACCGTTGAGACCGTGGTGCTGGTGGAAAAATGGATAAATTTACCGATTGAATATAATTTGAATAAAATGACGTAAATGTAGAACGCAGATCGCTTGACGAAAGGACGAGGTAAATGAAACTGAAAGACGGTATGGTGCTGGGGCATGTGGACGGCGAGGATTTTGCCATTGCTACCGGCAAGGCCATGAAGCACTTTAACGGTGTGATCCACAACAATCCCACGGCGGCGTTCCTGTTTGAGTTGCTCCAGACGGAGCAGACGGAGGACAGCCTGGTGGCGGCGCTCACGGAGAAATACGATGTAGACGCAGACACAGCTCGGCGGATGTGCGTGAAATGCTGGATACCCTGCGGCTGCCGGGGTGCTGGACTGAGTATGCAAATCGAGAATCAGACCTGCGCCTATTTGTTGGCACTGTTGCGGTGCGCGCTGACCGGTGCGTCTGCGCCTGCGGTGCCGGAGGGGCTGGATTTTGACGCAATTTTTGACCTGGCCCGGCGGCAGCAGGTATATAACATTGTCTTTCCGCTGCTGGCGGCGCTGCCCGGTGTGCCGGAGGGAGAGAAAAAGCGCTGGGAAAACTATACCTACACGGAGCTGACCCGCACCATCACCATGGATCATGAGCGGGGACAGCTGTTTGCCCGGCTGGATGAAGCAGGTATTGACTATATGCCCTTAAAAGGGCTGCTGTTGCGGGAATATTACCCCAAGACCTCTATGCGCCAAATGACGGATAACGACATTCTGTATGATCCGGTAGGGCGGGAGCAGCTGCTGCGGATCATGCGCAAGGCCGGGTACAAGATGACCGCCTGCGGCGAGAATTCCGACGACTTTCACAAGCCGCCTTATTCCACTTTTGAGTTCCATCGCACCCTGTTTTTTGACGAGAAGGACTTTTGTCCCCGGTTTGACGGGTTGTGGCAGCGGGCCACCCGAGACCCGGACCACCCGCACGCATTCGTTATGGATGTAAGCGACAATTATCTCTATACCGTTGCCCACATGTACAAGCATTATTCCACCAACGGCTGTGGTGTGCGCTTTTTGGCCGATGTGTATTTGCTTTATACCAAAGAAAACGCACGGCTGGATCGGCCGTATATTGAAGCGGAATTTCGCAAAATGGACATATTGGATTTTGCCCGCCTGGTATTGCGCCTGGCACTGGATTTGTTTGAAGACAGGGAACTGGATCGGGACGAAATGCAAATGCTCACCGTCTGTATGCAGGGCGGTGTGTTTGGCGACAGCAAACTGACCCTGGTGCGCCAGCTAAATGCCCAGGTGCCCAACTGTCCGGTTCGGCGCAGCGGCGGCGGTATCTGTGGCGGCGCTTGTTTCCGGATAAGAAAAAAATGCACGCGGACTTTAAGGCACTGGACCGGCACCCTGGTTGCTGCCCTGGTTCTATTTGTTGCGGATTTTGCGCCTGCCTTTAAGCGCAAGGCGGTGCTGGCAGAGACCCGGCAGGTGCAGCAGCTGACTCGGCAGCAGGAGGAGAAATGACCAATGTGATTTTTGTAGGTCTGGGCGGCTTTGTGGGCGCAATACTGCGCTATCTGCTTGGGCTGATCCCGGTGCGGCAAACGCCTTTTCCCATCATCACCCTGTGTATCAACGTGCTGGGTGCCTTTGTGATCGGGCTGCTGGCCGCTTTGTGTGAAAAAAATAAAATCAATTCCCAGCCGCTGCTACTGTTTTTGAAGGTGGGGCTTTGCGGCGGGTTTACCACATTTTCCACCTTCTCGCTGGAGACCTATGACCTGCTGAGCAGCGGGCGCACGGCACCGGCGATCTTGTATGCGCTGCTGAGCGTAGGCTTGTGCCTGCTGGCCATCTTCGGGGCCCGGGCGCTGATTCATTGACTTTCGGAGGAAGACCATTGGCTGTAAAGAAAGAGAACATTCGCAATTTTTCCATCATTGCCCACATTGACCACGGCAAGTCCACTTTGGCGGACCGACTGTTGGAGCTGACCAGTTCTGTGCAGCAGCGAGATATGCAGGAGCAAATTCTCGATGATATGGACCTGGAGCGGGAGCGGGGCATTACCATTAAGGCTCATGCGGTGACGCTGGGCTATGACGCCAAAAACGGCGAGCACTACGAGTTTAACTTGATCGACACCCCCGGTCATGTAGACTTTAACTACGAGGTCAGTCGCTCGCTGGCGGCTTGCGAGGCGCTATCTTGATTGTGGACGCCTCTCAGGGCGTAGAGGCGCAGACCCTTGCAAACACCTACCTGGCTTTGGATCACGACCTGGACATTATGCCGGTGATCAACAAGATCGACCTGCCGGCAGCGGACCCGGAGCGGGTGGCCCAGGAGGTGGAAGAAGTGGTGGGTATTCCCTGTATGGACGCCCCCCGCGTGTCTGCCAAGACCGGGCAGAATGTGGAGGAGGTGCTGGAGCGGATTGTGACGGAGATCCGCCCGCCGGTTGCCAACGACAATGCACCCCTGCGGGCGCTGATCTTTGACTCGGTTTATGACAGCTACCGTGGCGTGATCGTGTATGTGCGCGTAATGGACGGCAAAATCAAGGCCGGCGATACCATGCGTATGATGGCCACCGGTGCCCAGTTTACCGTGGTGGAGGTGGGTCGTATGCGGGCCACTTCCATGGAGAATACCGGCGTGCTCTCCTCCGGCGAGGTAGGCTACATTACCGCGTCCATTAAAACCGTTTCCGACGCCGGGTGGGCGATACCATCACTTTGGAAAATGCGCCGGCAGCGGAGCCGCTGCCCGGTTACCGCAAGGTGAACCCAATGGTGTTCTGCGGTGTGTACCCGGCAGACGGTGCGGATTATGAGGCCCTGCGAGACGCGCTGGAGAAGCTGCAGCTTAATGACGCGTCCCTAAGCTATGAGCCGGAGACGTCCGCGCCCTGGCTTTGGCTTTCGCTGTGGCTTTTTGGGTCTCCTGCATTTGGAGATCATTGAGGAGCGCCTGGAGCGAGAGTACAACCTGGATCTGATTACCACCGTGCCTTCGGTGATCTACAAGATCCACATGACCGACGGCACCATGGTAGAGATCGACAATCCCACTAATTACCCGGATCCGTCCTTGATTGACTACTGCGAGGAGCCGTTTGCGGACTGCAATATTTATGTTCCCAGCGAGTTTGTGGGCACCATTATGGATATGTGCCAGGATCGGCGGGGGATCTTTAAGAATATGAGCTACATCACCCCGGATCGTAGATATTCATTACGAGCTGCCGCTAAATGAAATTATCTATGATTTCTTTGACGCACTTAAATCCCGCACCCGGGGCTACGCTTCCTTTGATTATGAGATCAAGGAATATCGCCGCTCAGATCTGGTAAAGGTGGATGTGCTGCTCAACGGTGACACCATCGACGCGCTGAGCTTTATTATCCACCGGGACAAGGCTTACCAGCGGGGGCGCCGCATTGCGGAGAAGCTCAAGGAGCATATCCCGCGGCATTTGTTTGAGATACCGGTGCAGGTGGCTATCGGTGGCAAGGTTATTGCCCGCGAGACGGTAAAGGCCCTGCGCAAGGATGTGTTGGCCAAGTGCTACGGCGGCGATGTGACCCGTAAGAAAAAGCTGCTGGAAAAGCAGAAAGAGGGCAAAAAGCGTATGCGTCAGTTCGGTCAGGTGGAGGTGCCCCAGGAGGCCTTCTTGGCAGTGCTCAAACTCTCCTCCGACGACGAATAAAGCAGAAATATAAAAATCCCACCCGATACAGGTGTTGCCTGCTCGGGTGGGATTTTATGCTATTTAATTCGGGTTATGCGGTTGTGGCGGACTTTGTAGGCGGTGCGGGAGAGATGGATCATGGGCAGGTCGGCGGCGTTGTCGGTATAGAATGCGTCCGGTACGGCGCTTGCTCCAAAGCATTTGCGAAAAGCGGACACCTTATTGGCACTGAAGTTGATATACTCCACCGTCAGGGTTTGGCGGTCCACCACGGAGCAGATACAGTGCTGCACCCCAAGGCGGCGGCACACCTCGTCCATAATCAAATTCAGCGAGGCGGTGACGATCACATCGTCCTTTTCCGGGTGATACCAGGCTTTGATCTTGCGCATATGCCCGTCCCAAAAGTCCCGAACCAGCCCCTCCGGGTCATCAAAGCTGCTGAGATATTGGGCGGCGTACTTGCGTCCGGCCTGCTCCAAGTCTGCCATGGTGGTGCGCCCCAACTTATAGCGCAGCAGGTGATACAGCACCACCGGCACATAGCGTGCTACCTTTGGATTGCGGCGCAGGCTGAACAGATAAAAGTCAATGACGCTCTCACCGTCATAAATGGTGTTGTCAAAATCAAATACGCGCATAAAAATCCCCCTTGGTACTTTCAGTATAACACAAAGCACCAAAGGGGGACAGCTTTTTATTTTTTGCCACCCAAGTGGCGGCCTAAATAACCGAACAGCAGAATTTCATCGTCTGTTAAAGCGCTGCCGTCGCCGGTTCCGGTTGTTCTTCTTCCTCCGGCTCCATGGTCAGGGTCAATTCCCATTCCTCCGGCGGGTTGTTTTTGTCCTGTTGCTTTTTCATACCATGACCTCCCTTTGATCTTACCATATCACAAAAAAGCAGGCTGTGCAAATGTGTGGGAGAAAAATGGGACAGAAAAGTGGCGCTGCACGGTACAGGCGACATTTGCTTTTAGCTTTTTTTCTCGCTTTTTGGCATGGCACGCAGGGCCTTGCGGAATTCAAAGAAGAAAAGAACGCCGGTGAAGGCTACGGCCAGCACATCTGCACCGGTTCTGCCATAAAGACAGCCTTGGTTAGGTCAGCAGTGTACAGGTGGGGCATAATGTAGATCAGCGGCAGCAGTAGAATAAACTTGCGCATCACCGCCACGATGATGGACGCCTTGGCGTTGCCCAAGGAGGTAAAGGTCATTTGACAGGCGATCTGAATGCCAAACAGCCCCAGCGCCAGAGTGTAAATGCGCAGCATCGGCTTGGTAAAGGTCAGCAATTCTGCGTTGGAGGTAAAGATGGCGGCAAACACGCCGGGGAACAGTTGGATCAGCAGGCAAAAGAGCATGGCATAGCAAACGCTGCAAGTGAGCAGCAGTCGGTATGCGCGGCGTACGCGATTGCTGTTTCCGGCACCGTAATTGTAGCTGATAATGGGTTGGGCACCTTGTCCCAGTCCTTGCAGTGGCAGCATGGCAAACTGCATGACGCTGGTGAGAATGGTCATGGCACCCACTGCCAGATCGCCGCCGTATTTCAGCAGTGAGGTGTTAAAGCATACGGAGATCACGCTCTCGCTGGCCTGCATGACGAACAGGGCACTGCCCAGCGCCAGACAGGGGAGAATGACCTTGGCGTGCAGGCGCAGATTGCACCGCCGAATACGGATAAAAGTCTTTTTGCCAAGTAAAAAAGACAGCACCCACAGGCAGGACAGTCCTTGGGACAGCACGGTAGCCAGCGCAGCGCCTTGCACACCCATGTGGAAGCCGAAGATAAACAGCGGGTCCAGCGCCGTATTGGCAACGGCACCGATGAGCACTGAGAGCATACCCACTTGGCAAAGCCCTGGGCGGTGATAAAGGCGTTCATGCCAAGGGTCAGCTGCACGAATACGGTGCCCAAGGCGTAAAGGTTCATATAGGCCGCACTGTAATCAATGGTGTTGGAGCTGGCTCCGAATGCCAGTAGCAGCGGCCGGTTCCAGATGAGTACCACCGCTGTTAACACCGCAGACACCAGCAGTTGCGTGACAAAGCAGTTGCCCAGAATCTGCTCAGCTTCTGCCGTTTGCTTCTTGCCTAAGGCGATGGAGGCCCGAGGTGCGCCGCCGTTGCCCACCAATGCCGCAAAGGCGGAGATGATTAGGATCAGCGGCATACACACGCCCACCCCGGTAAGCGCCAGCGCGCCCTCGCCGGGAATGTGGCCGATGTAAATGCGGTCCACCACATTGTAAAGCATATTGATCAGTTGGGCGGCTACTGTGGGCAGGGACAGTTGGAGCAGCAGTCGTCCGATGGGCCGGGTGGCTAAAAAATCTTTGCTTTGTTCCATAGTCGTCAACTCATTTCTGCAATCTAAGCGTACTTATTATAACGCGATGCACGGCGATGTCAAGGCGCGGATTTTGAACATGGGTCACTTATGCGGCGGATGCAGCAATATGTCGAACATACAAAATTCACAATTTGCGCGGCTCAAAGCGTTTACATTATGGTAAAAATATGGTAAAATAGACGGCGTGAAAACGCACGCATTTTTATTTCACTCTTTACCCGATCCGACGCGCTGCGCCCGGTCGGAATTTCAGAAATGGAGAATGAGTATGCATTTGATTCCCAATCCCCGCGCATATCAGGCGTTGGACGGCGCCTTCACCTTGCAGGACGGCGAGAAGGTGAAGAGCGAACTGCGTATTCCTTTGGTACGCACCACCACCCGGGAGGCACGGATCATTGTCACCCGCAACCCGGCGTTGCAAAAGGAAGCATATACCTTGAATGTGACCCCGGAGAAGGTGCACATCACTGCCGCTACGCCTATCGGTGCTTACTATGCGCTGCAATCCCTGCGTATTTTGGCGGATTATGATATCGGCGGGCGTACGGTGCCCTGCTGCAGCATTCACGATGCCCCCCGTTGGGTTGGCGCGGTATGAGCCTGGACGAGAGCCGCCATTTCTTTGGCAAAGAAGAAGTCAAGCGACTGCTGGATATGCTCTTTATGATGAAGCTCAATGTGTTCCACTGGCACCTGACGGACGATCAGGGTTGGCGCATTGAGATCAAAAAATATCCGCGCTTAACGGAGATCGGCTCTAAGCGCACTTGCACCCAGGTGGACGGCTGGCATACTTCTCATATGGTTAACGAGCCTCATGAGGGCTTTTATACCCAGGAGGATATTCGGGAGATCGTGGCCTATGCCACGCCCGGGGCATTATGGTTGTGCCGGAGATTGACATGCCTGCCCATTTTGCGGCGGCGCAGGCAGCTTATCCCTGGTTGGCTTGTCGGGAACTGGAACGCGAGGTGCCCGGCTACTTTGGCGGTCGTGTGCTACATTGCACGGCGTAATGGATTGGAACCGCTCTGCCTGCCTGGGCAAGGAGAGTACCTTCCAGTTTATCTTTGAT